>ERZ1292633.988-Hain-H41-02um-R1-988-length-31407-cov-5_pt2 | contig 26218 bp, 32 predicted proteins | sample MGYA00564406_ERZ1292633 | MGnify/ENA primary metagenome ERZ1292633 (study PRJEB36523, sample SAMEA6512639) | groundwater metagenome | collected 2019-01-08 | study: AquaDiva: Metagenomics assemblies of 32 groundwater samples | reverse complement strand
GGTATATACCATCAGGAGGGTTACTTAACTCAGCTCTATCAGGGGTAGACCGTTTGTCTATGAATTCTTCTAATCTTTCAACTGGTGGAGAATAAATAGCTCCCGACTCTTGTTCTGCCATAATTCTATCCAACGCGCTTACTACATGAACTCTATCCTGAAATCTGATGGAATCCATATATCTATCTTTTTCTTCCTGTAATGAATAATCTAGCGCTTTTTGGTTGTGGTCTTGTATAAAATCTCTAGGCGCAAGGGTGTTGGGTATATTTTGTCTCGTATAATTCCATCCTTGAGGGCCAAATTGTGATTTTTCACCGGCTCTATTGTCGCCCGACCAAGGTCTTTCATCGATAAAAACACTGCCAGAATCGATAGTTGGGTGTAGTAAATGTAACCCGCCTGTAGCAGAATCAGTCGCTTTTCTTAGCGGCCTGTTTAAATACGTGTAAAACTTTTGTTCATTTCCATTGGAAGTTTGTCTATCGTTTAAATGAGCGTTATAAATGTCAACTTCTAAACTACGACCCCCTTCTGGTTTAACCTGAGAAATATCAGATATTTGATAAGGTTTTAAATACATCAATAAAGAATCGCTCTCTTTTTTATAAGAGACTAATACTTTTTACTTCTCAAAGTAATTAATTTGTGTTAACACAAATTAATCCGATTATTTCGTATTGTAAAAAATGCGAAAAAATATCAAAAACGCTTGATATTTTTTCGCAGTATGATTACAAACATATTTTACAACTATATGGCATTACGCGAAGGGCTTGATAAAGGCGGTCAGCCTTTATGCAAAGATGTCATTCATTACATATTTCAATATATTCAATTAACCCCATTTCAGTTTGGAAGAGTTTATCAATTAGTCGCCGATAAGTCTAAAAATATCAAAGGTGATACTATTTATAAAAGGTGTGATTCTAGTAACAACTATATAAGCTCGTTATCATCAAGAGATGTCCTATTAGAAGCTTACCAAATATCTAACGATTTTAAAAAGCGTCAACTTTTACAGACTAAAAAATACAGAGAGTATGTCGAATATAACCAAACTTCAGATGAATTTAAGCGTCCCAAAATTAGGAAACCTTCTAATAAAAAATACAACGAATGGTACCAACTAGAGATTCAACACGATTTTGAGAGTTACAGATACGATTTTAAAGAGTCCTTGATTGATTATTTCCAATTAGGAAGATATGTACAATTTTTACTTGACACAGACAATACCGTTAGTATTAAAGATATACTTAAAACGAAACCTCATGAAATTAGAGACCAAGCATTCAAGTTAAAAAAGGCTCGCAATACTCCGAGTAAAGGTGATATACTTCCAGTTGATTATTGTAATTGTGGTCGGTGGATTTGCGGTGAACCTAGATGTTTTTGTGGATCTCACAAATGCAAATTGATTATTAGTATATCGTCTTTGGACTATTGTTATGTTTCCGGCTGGACTTATTAGTTTTCTAAGTTTTCACTCTATAAAAAGAGTGAAAAGTATTGATATTTTTAATAAGATTCGTAATTTAATCTATCAAGCGTAACGATATCGTTAACAACCAGATTGCGAGTATCTAATAATTCTGACAATAACATCCACAAAACTACGTATTTTTTACTACCTTTTTCGGATACATAGACATCATTCGTTCGAGGAATCCTGTAAAAATAATCGTCAATTTGTTTGTATTCATGACTCATTTGATATTTTTCTAATTGCGACTTTTGGGTTTGGGCAGACCGGATGATGTATCGCGTGCTATACCTATTAAAACGTGGCACATTAGAATCTTTACATATAACATACATCGAGTCGCTTTTAGAATGTCTATGACTATGGCGTACCTTAAGTATAGTTAAGGATCGGTTGTCTTCCCGGTCGCCTATAACATTTAAGTCATACCCGAGGAAACGGATAGGCTGTATCTGAATTAACCAGCCATCAACAATTTTAACTTGGCCCAAAATTTTCATTTATCGTTCTAATTACATACGAGCGATCAATACATGTCAATTTTTTCATCTAAAACTTTTTGAATGGAGAAGTATGGGGTTTACTTATGCCTTTGCTGGCCATATCTTCTAATAGGATTCGAGCCACGTACTGTTCAGCGGGCTTAATAGACGGCGACGATCTCGCGACAGCCAATCTTTTACTATTTAAACTTCCTTGTGCATCGCATACGTACCCTAAAATTAAAAATCTATCTGTCGAATTTAGTATAGATTGCTCTATTTTTAAACCAGCATTTTTCGATTCTCTCATGTAAATATTCATAGCCGTTTGTCTTTTTGGTTGGAGATTACCAATAATTTCATTCGAAATATTAAAAACATTCAAGTTTGTTGATAAGGTACATGTGTTTTGAGGGACAGTCCATCTTTTGCGATCAAATGTCTCTTTTAATCGCGTCTTTGCGTCAATAATATGATTATAAAAAGTTGCATAATCTTGTATTTTAAAAAGATTTTTAAACAGTGCGACCTCTTCTGATGCATCCAAAAAGCTTTTAATCATATTAAAACAAGCGTTGTACCCGATACCTCTGGTTAATTTTTTATTGAGTATTTGAGTGATAGATCCACATACAGCTTCAAACACATCTTCATTGGCTTTTAAAAAATCTTCGTCTGCAAGAGGATCTTCTTTGTAATTAAAAGACGCTAATCTCTCTTCGCTAAAGACTATATGTTTCCAAAACCCATAATTAACCGCAGTTTTGGCTAAAAAATGATTAGAAATAAAGGTTATTTTAAGACCGCTATTCCAATCAAGCGATGTAATCTCTGTAAACTCGTCCCTAATATACTCTACGACAGCGAGATTTAGAACAACATCGCCATGATGTTCTAAAAGTTCATAACTTTCTATTTCTAGAGATTTATGGAAAAAAGCTCGTCTTAAGAGGGCCCACGAGTCAGGGTTGTCAAAACACTTATCATACACGCTTTGTGTTAATAAACACCTATATCTAAGTATATCATGCATAAAAGATTTGAATTTAGGAGTAATATCCAAAGATTGACTTGGTATGATAGTTTTCATCATATTGACTTTGTTTATATTTTCGCGTGTTTTAATATGAATTTTCAGATTTTGTTTTCATTTTTTTTAATTTATCGTTATACAAATTAATTAAGTATTCGCAGGCGAATAATTAATCGTAAATTTATTCAATTGTACAATATCAATAAAGATTTGAAATAAAATGTCAAGCAACAGATATTTATTACCAATCGGCTTTATTGTTATTGTATGCATCATTTTAACTGGATATGCTAAAAAGTGCGCCTTTGATGTGAACAACCCGAATATCGAAAATTACAAAGATCCGTTATGGATGCAACCACCAAAATTATACCGCGATTATTATACTCGCGCTAATGGTAGTATTTACGGTACCCCTCGAACAGGATGGAATATGTTTAGCGGTTTAAATTCTAATGAACGCGCATATTAGATATATATTTGATATATATTTGATATATATTTGATATATATTCAAAAAAATTGATACGATAATTTGATATATTTTTCAGGTATTTCGAAATTGTATATTCAAAAATGATTATTAACCAAAATATTATTTTCAAAAGACCAAAAAATTGGCTCGAACTAACACACAGAGGATTGGATATACCAACATCCACGCTCGAGTTGTTACTAACGATAAAACTGCCGTATTGGTTTTATCAGAATGATATAAAACAAATTATTTACTCATTAGTTAACAATGGTGATATGAATGTATTCAAAAATGCGCCGACCGTGAAAGAAGGACGCGGTCTTGCAGGGTTCGTGACGAAAGTTTCATTATCTTTAAGTCGTTACGAATATTATATAGAAGTAAACGCTCAAGGAATGCACTCTTTCAGATTTGACGATATTTATATTCCCGTTCTTATATCTATGGCTATCGAATGCATGGGACATCTAATCATATCGGATATAAAGAAAGAATATGAAAAATGGTCGTTGATTAAAAATCTCGATGTAGACATAGATTCTCAATGTGAAATTGAGAAATTTTTAATTTTAACTCTTTGCAATGAATCCTAAGTTTGTGATAAAAAATTGACATATTTAATTAAAATTCGTATAACTATCATCAAAAAATGATAGTTAATCAATTAGTAATTTTCAAACGACCTAAGAATTGGCTCTCAGACTCATGTAGAGGGTTGGATATACCAGAATCAGAACTTAAGTTCTTGTTAGCATCATTGTTAGATGCCTTTATGTACAAAGTCCTATCAAAAACTATCTATACGTTAGTTAACAACGGCGATATGGCCGTATTCGTTAATGCACCGTCTATGCCTATCGGGGGCGGCATTACCGATTTTGTAACTAAAGTACACAAAATTCCATATGACGAATATTATCTAAAATGCAAGGAAGAGAAGTTCTCTTTTCGCTTTATGGATCATCATATACAACATATTATGCGTGCAGTAAATGAATGTATGGGACGGCTTATTATATCGGACATTAAAAAAGAATATTATAAATGGTTGCTCATTAAAAATGTAAGTATAGATATAGACTCAGCATCCGAAATCTCTAAGTTTTTAATTTTGAGCATCCTTTAAAAAAATGACATATCTAATTAAAATTCATAACTATCATTGAGAAATGATAGTTAATCAATCAGTAATTTTCAAACGACCTAAGAATTGGCTTTCAGACTCGTGTAAAAGTTTGGCCATGCCGGTATCAGAGCTTAAATTGATATTAAAACCATTATTGAACCACTTTAGCTACGAAATGTTGTTAGAAACTATTTATATATTAGTTGATAATGCTGACATGAACATATTTGCTACTGCCCAATATACTCCGGCAGGGACAGGCCTGTCGGATCTCGTGACGAAGGTAGCAATAAGTGAAAATCAAGAAGAATATTATCTAGCGCGAAAACCAGGCGGTTTCGGTCGTTCTTTTTACTTTGAGGGTACTCATATTCCTGATCTAATTTCGGTTGCCACCGAATGCATGGGCAGACTTATTATATCAGACATTAAAAAAGAATACTATAAATGGTCGTTCATTAAAATTCTCGATATAGACATAGATTCTCAATCTGAAATTGCGAAATTTTTAATACTTATACTGTGCAGGGAACCATAAAAATGAGATGACGATTTAGATTCCTTATATTTTTAGGCGAAATGGATCGATTTATATATGGAAATTTCTTCGATTTGACGAGTGATATATACCTTGATACAGTCAAGGTTGAGGTTGCATCTCCAGACGGATATAAGGTTACATTTTTAGTTGGTAAAACTCAACCATTTGAAGAAATGTTTGACGTGTATTGCTGTAGGCAATGTGTAAGTAGACACCAAATGCAATTTTCGTTTAATGGTTTTGAATTAAGTACAATTCAAACACCGTTAGAAGTAACAAAATCCTCAACCGTTAAAATTAAAGCGACTCTGAAAAAATAAACGCTTATCGTGCAGTTTTAAACCTTCAAAGGTTTAAAAAATAACATCTTAAATAATATAAAACGGGCAATTACTCTTTAAGGCAAATTATCTCGGAGATAAAAAAGATAAATTATAAATTCTTGTATATAATTTATAATTTATCTTTTTTATCTCCGAGATAATTTATCTATTTTAATCACACGTGAAAATAGGCACATAAATATATACGAAAGTCGTATCGTATTTGTTACATATTTTTTAAAAAATGAGATACGAAATTTGTATTTATTTTAAACATAATGAAAATGTTTAAAATTCTTAAGTATACATCCATCGCTACAGCCACTGGTGGTTTAACCGCATGGCTGACTAAACCTACAAACGAGAGTTTATTTCCGCCAAAGTTCGAAGAAAATTTTCTTTTCAAAGCAATGACACACGAACTTATACACACTTACGTTAAATTTGATGATTACACACTTACGTTAAATTTGATGATTACACATTTTTTAAAGTCGCGACTATCCCTGGATACACCGCCCCTATAAAAGTATACGGGGCTTTTGGCGTGTGGTTTCAGATTAAAAACCGAGAGTAAAACAACAATTGATATTTCTAACATTTTATGTTAGAAATTCCTTATATCTAATTTATTGCTCACTAAAATACACCTTTCCTTCAGCGTTATCACCCCTAAACCATCTCTCTAAAGACGTGCAAAGTTCATCTTTGGACATATTTAATAGTGCATACAATTTGCGCATGTCTTCTACGGGCATATCCTTAAATTTAATTGCCCTATTATTTTTCATATAGGACATGGTCAGCCCTTTATCAGTAGCCATAAGTATTTCTAACATCAAAGGTCGATTTTTATGTCGAATATCTCCAACGTCATATTCCTTTTTAATATCATTTTCGTATGGAAGTATGTTTAATTTATAAAACATTTCTTGAAGATCCGAAATACTAAAGTACTTACATACTGACCCCTTATTTCCTTTCCTAACAATTTTAAACTTGTTAGTTTTATCGACCATACCGTACATATCATAAGGATTATCTTCAAATCCAGTAGTTGTAATTGCTTCAACGCTTTGTTTAATTTCGTTAATATAAGACGCCTCGATTGCACGATTTACATAACCCCATCCATCTTCAGGGGATGTAGGGTTAAATACTCTTAGTTTACCATTAAGTTTTAAATCCTTCGTAAGAATGTTATATTTTGCACCAGTTTCTTTGGTATTATACATGTTGTGAACAATAACGCCATCGCTCATGGTATACAATTCTTTGCCTTCAACGGATTTTACAATATTAATAATATCCTTAGGGTTCGCGCATGAAACTGGTGCGTCCCCAGAATGTTCCATTTCTACTACACTTTCAAGTATAATAATACGGGATCTATGAGATATCTTTAAAAATAATTCTAAAGAAGGCGTGTTTATAAATTTTGAAACTAACCCTTTATCTTTTTTTAGTTGAACCGTTTCGATAGCATCTTCGAGTGTTGTAATTTCAGACACAAAAGGTAAAATTCCATAAATAGACATAGGATAACTTGGTATAGCAGACGTTGTGTTATCCAAAAAATAAACATCACGATCTTCTTTTAAAAATGTCGTAATTCCATATTTATTAACTATAGGTATTCTTTCATTTATTATTTTATTTAAGGCCGTTATAACCACAAATTTATTATTTTCGATATCTTTATCTTCAAGTAGACCTAAATTATTGAGAATCATATCAAATTGTATAACAAAATAGGATCGAAATAATTCCCGTATTTCATCGATATATTCTTTTACTTGTTTTTGCGAGTATAAAAGATTATAGTTCGTTGGATTAATATCGTCTTCATTAAGCTCGTATGAATATCTAATAGATCCCTGTTTAGGTTTAATATCCTTTGCATTCCATCCATCACAAACGTAATCACAATTTGTTAAATCGCAATCTCTACTTCCATCTATATCTGCGTCGAGTACATTTCTTTCGTATGTCAACGCGCAATCCCACGCTACCTCTTTCATCACTCTATAAATTTGAGAATTATATAATTCCTTTTCTTCGGCAGCTTTGTATACATGTATATCGACAGATTCTTTGGTTGACACTAATTTGTTTCGTAAATTACCGACGTTTTCTGGCAATTTAACACACTCAGATTTATTCTCTTTTGTACCACATTCAATGACTGCCGCGTGTAAATAAAAATTTACGAATCTCTCTTCTTCTGGTAATTGTTTAAAAGATCCCAGTCTGTATATTCTACCCATAGGCTGGTCAACGCTCGGAAAATTCCAATATCCTGCGACGGCATGTCCTTGACGTGTAGCTTTTAGAGTGTGACCATGAGAAATAGTTTCACTCCCTATAATAACACGCACATGCTCTCCATAAACATTACTGTCACTATTATATTTTTCTAATGTTTCTCGTATTTGAGCAGCATCTTTGATAGTACCAGGTTCTGTTGTTATAACAACAAACGCCCCTGGTTCATTAACAGTCGCCTCGTATATATGTTTACCGATAGATTCTGGATATTTAATCCATTTAAACCCGTATAATTGCGCAATCATCGCAAAAGAAATAGCCCCGCCTGTTCCATTTACGGATTCTAAATATACAAACGCTTTTTCTTTTAATCTATCTGGATCTGTTAACATCTCAATGATGGTTGCAAATTTAGTACTATATTTACGAAGATTTGATAGTCTATCATTTTCATCGTCACTCGGACCAAGTTCTTTTTTAAGAAGCGCATGCTTGTATGCATAGGTATTGATAGTCGCGTCTTTTTCTTTAGTCGTCTCGATACCAGACTTAGGGTCAGTTTTGGTTGTGGTTATTTTTACGTGCTTACGTTCAGCTGAGTAGTCTAAGAATGCGTCTGTTCCGTATACGCCTTCTCCAGTTAATTTATTATTTTTGATTTCTGGATAGACACAATTAATGGCATCTCTAGCTGTAGTATAGTATCCACCGCCTTTTTTCTTTTTTTCATCTTTAGTTTTAAACTCTGTATGTTTGACATGTTTTTTAGCTAATTCAGAATATTTATATTGAAAATCACTCATGACCGAAGGGTAGACTTTGGTAAATTTTAACCACGGGCTAACGGTACCCCAATCTACTCGCTTATCTGTTCTTTTAGATCTCACGTATGAAATCTTTCCTCTCATTGCATTTTTTAGTATAGGAATCTTTTCAGGTCTAAGCTTTCCATTTTTATCAAAAAACTCTTCAGTAAAATCATCTAACGTCGGCAATTGTTTATCTAATGGTAATATCAAATTAAATTGACTGGCGATACCGTACACTTGATCCCAAATTGGGGTTCCTGTGAAAAGATATATTCTACAATTTACTAAAATATGAAGGAAATGGTGTAGAGATTGGTAAGCCGTTTTATGAGGCTTTTTACTAGGATCTTTCTTTTCCTTTTTGCTAATTTTAACAAGATGATCTTGGTAACTATGCGATTCGTCGATTATAATCATCCTGTTTGAGTATTCCCTTATGTGATAGTCGTCTGATCTAACTTTTCTTGCGTCAAAAAGCTCTCTTTCGGTTACAATCTCGTAGGATTCTGAAATGGATGCATTCATACGAGTTCTGATAGTACGTTCATTAATTTCTACGATCCCTTGATCAGTTAACGATGCTATTTCTTTATCTAAGCTGACTGTGTATATAGCCTTTGTACATTCTTTTCCAATCGAAGCCCTAAAACTTTCTCGTAAATGACCACTTTTTAATATAATTAATGCTGGAGCTCTTGGTAACCCTCCAAAAAACGTCTTTTTAAATTCTTCAACAAGAAGACTAGCAGTGCATGTTTTACCCGCCCCCAGTCCGTGAACAATTAGCCCTGTAGTATTTAAAGATTGCGGTGAAAAAAATCTCCCTTGTAGTTCTTGATGATCGTACGGAATACCAGGTTCAATATGTTCCAGTTCATCAGCATGAAGTCTTTTATCACTAAATTCTTTAAGGTGCGCAACTTTTTTACCTAATTCAGGATCGCCCGGTTTAGGAAATAACGGGATAAAGTTCTTAATAGATGTCATACACCTAAAGTATCACACTTTTAAAAGTAATGCATGATTATTTAAACGACATATTTATACATGAGAAAAATTGAGATGCACTTTTCAAATTGTGTTATAATTTAATGAAAATTTTAAGTATATTATTTACGACACAATGAATCCAGAGATGACATTAGACGTACCGACGATTAAAAACCTAGATGTTGATACATGGCGAAGACTTTGCTATGTACCATTTCAACCCACGTTTTCGCCAGCTGGAGCTGGAGCTGCCTTATATACTAACTTTTCGTATAATAACTTTGGATTTGACAAAGACGATGATAGCGTAGAAGAGTTATAACAAGCAAGTATCATTTTTAATGTAGATTACATTAAAAATATTCCCGTGTGCTATATAATTATAATAGATTTCGATATATTTAACACAAGCCACTCTAAAATACATTTAATTTTAGTCCACACCTAAAGTTTAAAATGAAAGACACACACATAGGCAAAAGGGGTATGTGTGGGTTTTTCATTTTGTAAAAGACCCAAAAGCTTTTTTCATTTTCATTTTCAAAATTATCTATTAATTTAATGGAGATTTATGATACTTTAAAAATTACGAAAAATGGCCAAAAATCGTTATTTTCTCCGTGTGAGATATTGTCCAATTAAAATTATCAAGAATTCTTGATAATTTTAGACATCCAGGTGTGCGTAAAATTCTTCTTTGGAGAAGAATAATCTTCGATCTTGCAAAATTCTAGAAGAAAATTCTTCACGGCAGAAAAGCTATCTAAAGATACACATTTTTCTAAAAAGAAGACGATTCTTCAATATTTTTGCAAGATTAAAAAAAATAACAAGGAAGATGTCAAAGTTTACATGCGAGCACTGTCAAACACAGTTCGGTACACGATCAAATTTATTTACTCATAAAAAGACTGCAAAATACTGTTTAAAATTACAAGGGTCTGATAGCGCAGCGGTGACGTTACCTGTATGCGAGTATTGTGATAAAGAGTTCACGCAAAAGACAAATTATCATCGCCATCTGGAAGTATGTGAATTGCGTAAATCTAAAATGTATGACGAGAATCAGACATTATCAGCACAAAATAAATTGTTAATTCTAGAGAATACATCTTTGACCATAGAGAATGAATCGCTAAAACGAGACCTTTTAGAAAAATCGGAAAAAATCGCCAAATTAGAGAAAGCTTCCAAATCTCTTAAACGAGAGACTTTAAAACTTAAAGAGGATTTAGCATTTGAGAAAGGACAAAATGCTGGTTTTGAAAAAGTTAAACCTGCGACTAACAACGTTATTAATCAGTATGTCAATCCAAAACTAAAACATGTACCTATCGATAATATTTTACCATTAACAAATGAAACCATTGAGTTAAGTTTACCGAAGTATACCTATAAAGATTTCAATCGAACAAAGAAAGGTTTAGTGGATCACTTACTTAAAATTGTAATCTTTGAGGATGAAAATGGAGTTATTAATAAAAACTACGTTTGTACCAATCGAGCTCGTAATAGTTTTCATATTTTAGTGAATGATAAGAAATGGACTCAAGATAATGGAGCAACTTACATTCATACCTATTTAAATATGCTTAGACCTCAAGTAAAAGAGTACGCTAAAATGTTTGAAGATGAAGTTATTAGAATGCAAGATGAAGGAGATCCTTTGGATATGATTATAATAAGAAGGAGAAAAGAAAAGATAGATCCTTTTAATTTCGGCGTAAAAGAAGACCCAGGGCAAGATTCTCGAGAAAAACTATTGATGTATATTAGAGCGGGTATAAGGGATCACCTGTATATTTGAAAAAATGAAATTCCAGAAACTGTGTTAATGACTACATGTAAGCGTCATTCGTAAAACTGAAATATAAAAATCAAAATCTTTCTATTAACGATCGTAATGGAACTTCAATACGATTTTACATGGTAGTGATAAATGGTCGTATGCTTTAAAAGATGTAGACATTAAAAATTGGATTATTTCCAAAATGCCACTTGAACCCGAGTTAACGTGGTTCTGCATTCATTTAGGTATAATCAACGAAGATATATTTTGTTTATTAATTTTATCAGGTAATCCGGATAAAGTTATTGAAAATGTTAAAACTGTCCCCGTTTTTGATAAAACGGGGAACATTCTATCATTTGATGCTATGTATCATGAGTATACGTTTACGGAGCCTAAAATTGGGCCATGGGGTATAATTAAACGAGATATGGATAAATTCGTTAAATATTCAAAAAAATGGATTTACGAGTTACAAAAAGATAATAAATATCTGATCGTTAAAGAATTCAACGACTGTGTACCACAAGATATTATTAATGTAATAACTTTAGCTTATATTCACGTATATTTTCATACCCAATAAATACTTTATAGGTATTATATTTTTAGGTTAAGTAATAACCTAAAAATGCATCTAAAAACCAACCCGTAGCTAAGCGATCATTTTGGCAATAATGTTTGGATAACATTCATAATTATCCAACTCCAAATCTTCAAAGCAAAAATCCGTTAATTTGGTTACTTTTCTAGTTATTTTTAATTGTGGAAATGGAAATGGATCTCTTAAAATTTGGCGTAGGGCCATTGTTCGGTGATCTTCGTATATATGACAATCGCCTAAATTCATGATTAATCTTCCGGGAGTAAATGTAGGACCCGTATAATTGACATCATTATTTATTACCTCGCAAAATAAATAAATAAGTAAACTGCTGCTTGGTACATTAAAATTTGTACCTAAAAATACATCTTGTGATCTATTATAACACGTCATAGATAAACGGTGCCCTTTTTCGACATAAAATTGAATAAATAAACTATGACAAGGCCTTAAAACTCCTTGATCAGCCGTCGAAGGGTCGAATGTAGTCATCATTATACGTCTACTGTAAGGATCTGTTTTTAATAAGTTGATACATGCATCCAATTGATTAAAACCTTTATTAGTGTAATCATAGTCTGGACCCTGATATGGAAATCCAAAGTGGGACCACTGATATCCGTACATGTTCCCTATAGCGCCTTCAGGGTAATTAAGGTTGACTGAATCTAAAAATTCTCGTGAACTGTTACCCTTCCATATATTAATACCTTTTTCTTCTAAAATCTTCGAGCTAGTTTGACCTCTGAGAAAGAAAAATAGCTCTTCCGCTATACCCTTAAAAAAACTCCTCCTTGTGGTAAATAACGGAAATCCCTTACTTAAATCAAATTCTAAGTGTTTAGAAAATAACGACCACGTGGTACTATTACGGGTCTGTCTGAAATGACCATTGGTTAGTATATCTTCCAATAATCCTAAATACTGATCTTCTTCGCGGGGACGCCAGTGGTTAGGCAGTGATATATATAACTTTTTAAAGGTTATTTTCTTTGAAGTATAATCATTTAAATCTACAATATTAAAAGTATGAGCAGAATATGTATTATAATACGATTCAAAAAATTCTACGATATCTCTAATATGATTATCACACCCGTAATCATCATCAATTTCTGTTAAATAAATGGTATTAATATTATACAAATTGCAAGCTTCCCTGTATATATTTGACCCTCCACAAATGAAAACGTGACCTACAACTCGTGTTTCTACCAAAGAGACAGATTTATTAATGGCGTCCTTAACTGAAATTGCTAAGTGTGTATCCTCGTACCCATCGATATTTGCAGTTGAAGAGACTACCATAATAACTCTATTTTTTAATGTATCTCTGCATGCCATCCACGTGGTTTTACCCATAATTAGGATATTTTTTAGACCCTTTACATATTCTCGTTTTGTGACGTCCATGAAAAAATTCGTATCTTCTTTAATTTTCCAGGGAATTACACCATTTTTACTGATGCCTCCATTTTTATCCACAGCCACGATTAAACTTATCGATTCCATTTATAACCTTAAAAAATTAAATAATATAATTGATATATTTAAAACACTAACGAGTTATACATAAATGATAGAAATTTTCACTAGCGAAATTGATTTTCGATTGTCAAAAGCCCCGAAAGCACCAAAGCCAAAACCAAAAATTATAAAGGGGGCAGGCCCTGCGCCGGGAGTATTATACTGTTGAATGAAATGTTTATAATTAGTTAAAAAAATGACAAAATAATTTGGCTTTTATAGTTTTAAAGCCGCGATATAACAAAAATGAAAGTTTACGTTTTAGCTTCGTGGGATGAGAGCTCAGACCCTGATGTAGATGTTGTAGGCATATATCGATCCAAAGCTCTCGCTCGTCAAAGTATCATTTCATGCGTAGAAAAAGAATATAAAGAGTCTGATAAATACAGATTGGAAGAGATATTAGAAGAGGACGATAGATTCGAACAATTTGAAGTTGAATCTGGTTATGAAAGTTCTGAAACTCCAGAGCTCGCATGGGAAACCGTTTTAAGAGTCTTAAACAACGAATTGAACGACAGAATAGTTGTAGGTTTATCAAGATCTTATGAAATTTTTAAACGAACTATCTAATCAGTTAAAATAGTGTTCTACTCTCATATGAGAGTAGAAATAAAACATTTAAGGATTGCACAAATATGGAATTTAATGAATCGATAAAAATTGATTTATTTATCTTATATTGATAAATAATCGGGCGAATATGTCGCAATTTAGATTAAACATTCAAAATACGCGTGAAATTTATTTCATAGACGATGTGTACATTGCTATTAAAGATGATATGAACGATGTACTTGTGTATGATTATAATTTTGTATTTATAGGAATAGGTTATTGTCCTAATTTGACTGATAAAATCCCATTAAAAATAGCCGCGGATGCAGGTATGATTCATGTGTATAAACCTAACTATCGCGGTTTATTTTGTATTGTATCTGAATATAATACCGATCGTGATGCAGAATTATATCATAAAAATAACTTTATGTACAAAAGCGTCCCGTATCGTAAACACCAGAGAATTTACAAAATACCGAAAGATATTCATATTATGTATTGGCATACTAAAATTATAAAACCGATAGATCTTTATAGATACATGTTAATACAATTTTATAGTTGCACAGATATCGCCAATACTATTGGATGGTATATGCTTGAACATAAAAGGCTAGATTTAACACACTATCCGAAAGGTTAAGATATGATTCATTTTACACATTAAAAATGTGTAAAAATACTAGGTGTTAACCTAAATTTCATAGTATGTATCACATTTTTTGCCATAATTAAAAAATTCTGAAAAATGTATAGTTTATCCATTGCACAAATGGAGAAAACCGTTAAAAATACCTAATAAGGTTTAGCACAACACATCCAAGTATCTCGAATACCATCACCAGTATTATCAACGCCTATTTTAATAGGTCTTGCGGGAAGACAGTCAGATGCTTCGTTTGTAACGACACAGTCATTCACATTGTAATTATAATTATACGGATAGGTATCATAGTAGTATGGCCAATAGTAGTATGGCCAGTTACCTCTTAACGCAGGATTATAGTACACGCCAACTCCTCCAAATGCACCATGAATAGGTCTACGTCCCCAGTTTCTACTATATCCAGGATGGCCACCGCTGCCACCACCTCTATAAAAACCACCACCACGGCCTCCCCCTCTGCCGCCTCCACCCCCGCCTCTTCCAAAATTTTCTAAATTGTTGCTCATCGTAAAAGTGAATGTAATTTTTGGTAATTGCCAATATTTTTAAATTGCAAAAAATAGAACGTATTAAACATACCATTATAATTATTATAATCGATATCGCATACCTTAATTAATGGAACGCTACACTACAAAATTACACCTGAATCCAAATACTAAAATTTTACCCATTCATAGACAATTTTTTGAAAGGGCTACAGAGATACGTATTACGGCCAGTCAGTATTGGGCCCATTTCGGGTTTTCTAAAGAAGGATTTAGACCAGTTTCTGGAAATGTGTTAAGTTTTGGTGAAACCGATCCTTCGTCTGATGAAAATGTATATATTCTTATAAAAATTTATACATGGGAAGAGTTACTTGATGTGATTCTAAAAGAATCGAAGATTGTCTTATTTTTCGACGATAATATTTCAGGTAACGATCTATTTGACACTGAAGAAAAATTTATCGTCAAAGATTATCCTGCAGCTATAACTTTTCTTGAAAAAGCTGGGGTTCTCGAAACGCGTGAATCTACGAATTGGCTATCTACAGATGGTCGCTCTTTTAAAATTGAGAATGATATGGAATGGTGGGAAGTCGACTTGGTAGGAACCCATCACGGTAAAACTATTACTCGCAGAATTTTAGAATTATACGAAATGTATCGTTTTAACGATGCCTTGTAATATTTTATATTAATTCTATCCCCACGGGGATAGAATTAATATGTTTTTATATTTATTTTTGTTTTGTTATGGAAATTGTTGCACCAACTGGATATACGAAATTATGTGCTGGATTTGCTTGCCTTATAACAGACTCACCTGGAGATTTCCATATAATCTGAGAACTCAAACCCCCGTCTAAATTAATAGCAGAATAATTAGTGTTTCCTTCAAAATAATGCACCGCTGCATCTTTGCAGCTTTTCATCAATTGCCATAAATCAGCTCCTTTTCCTCTATTATCTCTGCCTTCTATATATAACATAACTACTCGTCTTTTTCCATCATTTTCAATTATTATGGCAGATCTTGGATTTGGCTGGCAAATATGGCCAAATGTTCCAGGAGAAATTTTATTACAATTAATAAAGCCGTCAGAAAAATAGTCTGCAGTTACGTCATCGGTACCAATTGGATGTCTACAACTAAATACAGTTTGATTTAACGAATTTCTTTCGTTGCAATTAATACCAGACGATATGACACCATTTAAAATTAATAACGGGCCGGCTGTCATCACGTCTTTATATGACATAAGGTCGGTCAATTCCCCTATCTTTAAAAAACCGTCGTAACCGATACCAACAGCCCCGTAAAATTTTTGATCCTTACTTTCATTTTTAATTAGCGTTTCGTATGTTTTAAAATAACCTACAGGGGTATCATCATCTTTTATTCTAAAAAAAGAAGAATTTATTGCTATACCAGAATCGATATTGGGAGCTCTAAATATATCTTGCATAATTATTCGGCAACAATCAAATTTCCACACATAAGAGTGTTTCGTAATAAGATCATTTTGTTCTATTAAAACAAAATGAGCCATTATATTATCAGAACCCATAATAGACTCGATAGATGCTTTTTTGTTAATTATCGGCGTTTGTCCTAATGTATTATAAGGAGCGAGAGGAATAAAACTAGTTTGCATCTTTTTTTTAGGTATATCCCAAGATTTAATGGTTGTGATACCGTCAACCCCGACTAATTCTGTTAGTCTTCTATTTGATACTAACGGTACAGTTAAAAGTTGACGACTAACATTTTTATATTCTTTTTTATCAAGATTGTAAACGGGTATATCATTTCGGTCTTGCCATTCTTCGATAATCATAGCCAATTTTTGCAAAAATTGATGAGGAGTTAACGGGGGTGTTTTTTTATATCCATCGACGTATCCTAGATTACCAGGATTGGGTCTCCAATTTTTTTTGATTGTTATATTTTCTTGTACCCAGTTTATTGCATCTGGTACCGTTTCGTCGATAGAATACAATATTCTCAATAATTTTTGAGATACAAACTCAAAATTTTTGGGAAGACCCGAGGGAAATAATTTTTTGGTGTGAAAGTAAAAGAAACTGTTAACATAACTGCAAATGTCATAATACGGATTAAAAGCATAATAATCAAGATATTCGTTTAATAATGGTCCTCTTATACCGCCAGCCCCTGGTGGATAATGTAATATATTTCTACCGACAGCCGATATATCGTCAGTTTCAAACCGGGACATTCCGTAGTCAAATATTACCATATCAAACGATTGCCTCGTATGAAAAAATTTTCCATTCCCAAGATCGTAGATGTTTAAAATATTTGTATCAGCTTTTCTACACATAACATTTTGAGCATGTAAGTCAAAGTGGACAAATCTATAAAGGTCTTGGGCTCGTGCCAAACCCCAAGAAATTTGGAACATCATCATAATGCAATCTATTTCGGTTTTAATAAGATTTTTATAGTTATCTAATGGCTCCATGACAACATAGGCTGAAGGAGTTATGTTATAGTTATTCATTTCATCAGGAACATATTGAACTCCATAAACCTTTAAAAAATTTGGAGAATACTTTTTAATTTCACCTTCGCTCAATAAAATTGATGTAAACAATTCGAGTAGTATAGTAGATGTTAATATAGTTGTTTTACCATCCACGCTATTAGGAATTTGAAACACAAAATCGCCAGCAATCGCTAAGTCGCATAAAGATTTTTTTAAATGGTGGGTATTATCGTCACATAATTCGCTTTTTTTGATGATATATGGAATATTTTCATCTGTTACAATAACAACCTTGCCTACACCAGACAAATCTCCTGTGGGAGTACCTGAAGAAAATTTTTCTTTTATCAAAGCCATTATTTTTGGATTATTAAGACTCTGAGGATTAAATTGTTTAATAAAATCACTAATAGATTTAATTATAACATTCGTACTTTGATTAACAATTAATTTCCTAAGATCAGACGTAGACTTAATAATATCCATTTTTACAATTTAAAATCTTGTATATTTATAATACATAAAATAAAAAATTGATTTGCATATTTGATTAATCATATATTTGATTGAAAAATGAACATTATAATAATTCTTGGAAATTTTGACCGAGATATATCTCGGTCAAGATGTGCCCAAGCAGCAATGTATTTTAACCAAAACTTTAAATACATATCATCGGATATATCTGATGACGTATACCCCTCACACCGAATATTATGCTCAGGTGCTGGAAGGAGGCTTTTAAAAGAAAAGATATCTGAAGCGTTGCATATGAAGGATATCTTAATAACCGAATTTAACGTAGATCCGTGCCATATTGATATAGAAGACAAATCTAATAACACAGTAGAGAACTTAGCGTTTTGTAAAAGATTAATTTTTGGTCTCGATTGTAAAGAAGGATTTACGTACAATTCTATCGTACGTAATATAATAATATGTACATCTAAATTTCATATTAATCGGTCTATTCTTATCGCTAAAGATACTTTTGTAGATAGCAATGTAGAGATTTTAGCTTTATTTGACAATTTTGAATTTATATCTAAAAAACAACTCGCAGATGAATCTCTATTTCTTAATAAATATATGGACGGGGTAGTTGCGAAAATTAATGCGTGTTAAAAAAAATAGATAAAATTGTTTTTATTTCAAACCTGAAATAAAAACAATATTGGCAAGTACATTTTTAATCAAACTTAAAAGCAAAATTTTGCATTATAAAATGAAGAAACTAACTGAACTTGTAGATGTATTATCTTCTTTAAAAAAGGTATCTAAAACGATACTCAAAAATATGCTTCCTCTTATGAAAATTTTAATGGTTGATAATAACGATATGGTTGAAGAAGTTTCTCATAGGACGGATGCTCCTAAAAATGTAGCTTCAGAATACTTGCAAACTGTATCGTTAGCCATTATCGCGGATGCTGAAATTATTAAAAAAGAGGTAGATGCATTTGCTGAAGTCGTTGAGTTATCCCAAAAAGATCTCAAAAAGAATATCAAAAAATTTCCATTTTTAGCAGAAGCGTGGTTTGGAGATACCTTTAATAATGTATCTGGAGTTGATGCATTAAAAATTTTACTTGAAGATTTGAAAAAAGAAGAGCTAAAAACGAACGAGGACTGGCTTATTGAAAATGCTGTCGATATTTTAGCCGTAAATTACTTAAAAAGTAATCAAAAATTGTAAAAAAATGGATTACAAAAATGACATTAAAAAATGGTAGTAGTTGATAAATATACTGTCACATAAAACCAGTAATGAAAATTAGAAAACATTTCAAACCCATAAACATAACTATGATCAAATTTATACTGGTACTGTAATGTTATGCGGAATAGGCGGTGCATCATTAGGATTTTATAGTTCTTTAAATGATGTATATAAATCTGATACTGACGTTAGTAAATTAACCTATATAACTATCCATACTATAATTTACGGAGGGGGTGGAATTATAGCGGGCTCCTTATCTCCATTAATATTACCAATCGCGGCATACATATGTATAAAATGTAAAGAATAGCACCTCTTAATATTTAGCCTAAAATTCGTAAAAACATGTTTGTTATTATAACAAACAATGAACCTTACATTTCTATTATCGGGATTTTTCTTTTTGAGAAAAAAGAAAAATATCGTTATAATAACAAACGATGAACTTAGCGTTGCTTTTAATTGTTGTAGGTATTTTAGTAGGACTTTATGTTGGTATTGTCAGCTTTAATCCGTTAAAAAAATTAAAGATTGATTTAGACGATGTTACTTTATCATTAAATGAATGTAATTCTCTTTGTTCCATAGACGAAGCTGAATGTTTAAGAAGTCCTTATTATAACAAGATTTCTAAACAACTTTGTCCCAATCAAAGTTTAACATGCCAAAATAGTTGTAAAAATACGCTTAGACCAGATACAAAATTTTTATTTAATCATTTCCGTGTACGGAAATGATTTATTTAATGTTGCATGCAACATTAAATTACGCTCATATAGTTGATAAACAACAAGCAATGCGCAAATACCTTTGCGATTCAAACGTAATAATGTGCTTAAAAACTACAAAAGATACTCATAAATGCTTAAACGATCAACGACAATGTTATGAAAACTCGGAAATCCGCGATGAAAGGTTAATTTTCTCAACACATTTAAACATATATATCATCATAATTACCGACGCCATTTAAATGTATAGTACAATCTTAAAATTAAAAATCTTGAATCCAACGTTCTTTAAAAATTTTATCGAACGAACACGGCCAACTGACACAATACAAATATATTACGATTATCCTCATAGAATTGTTCTTACGACTTTAAATACTGATCGCCTGTTATCTATTGGTGTAGAATATTTAGTGACCAAAGACGAAATTGAAACGACTAGAACTGTGGCTGGATTATTTAATATTAGTTACGTTAATACTGATTTACCGTTGATTCTTTTTATTGCTGTAAAAGGTGATGAAAGACCTGAAGATATTTCTCTGTTACATTATCAAAAACTATCTGATGATTATACAGACGAATTTATTGAATCTGATTTATTACGCAAAAAATACACAGTCGCAAAATTATGATACATTTTTAGACACGCGATAACCATTTATTACAGGCATTTGTGTGTGTCTATAAAATCCACCTACTTGTGTTGGATTATACGCTAAAAATGACAATACCGCTTCAACCCCTTCTTTTCTTGCAAATTCATCCAAGCTTTTATATTGTGATCGTTTTATATGTTTTAAGTTTTCTACTACTATAGTATAGTATAGATCCATTTTATAAGAAACTGTTACACTCTTTTAATCGCTTGGTAGATATTTTATTTCTCATATGAGAAATAAAATAATACACGGTAAATTATATTTAATACGCTAGTTTTGCAGCATCATCAAAAGAATCCCATATAGACGAAAGTTTTAATCTAATTTGCATATAAGTAGGTTCCCCTCGACGAAAGTCTGCGAGGGTTATAATAATGTGTTGGCCTGCCGCTATAAAAGTGCGTTCTGTCGAGTTATTTATTAATGACAATTTTACACGGGATGTGTTATCTCTTATAAATCTTTGTCGCCTATCACCCATTTTGTAATTCCAATAAAATTATTGATATTCTCGATTTAATTTGTCAATTTTATTTTTTCATAAAAGAGGTTAGAGACAACCATTATAGAATATAAGATTAATATTTTAATTAATAATGTTATCCAACGAGACCTTTTTGTCAACCCCGAATTTAAACGAAACTGTTAAATTGCCAAGTTTAGAACTTGATCCAGATTCAAGAGACTCCATTCGCTCTTTTTTGCAACACACCTTATCAGGGGCCATGCAAGGCGGACAAACACTTTTTAGAAGAGTCGATAAAGTTGTTGGGAGAGATTTACAGTCTGTTGTTAGAATCACAACACCTGATGACCCTGTAGAATATCTTCCTTCTTTAGAAGGGTTATCGTTAGTCGATATTAATAAAAATATTCAAGTAAATTATAAAGATTTTTACGGTTTTACAAGAACTCAAATGGTAAGAAGCGAACCTGATCACGTTGTTGGTATACCGCTATTTTTCCATTCTAAAAATTATCGTCAGATCGACACAACGCTTGACTATACATTTGATTTTAGCAATGATAGACGTCTTTGTAAGGCTCCCACACCTATGGTAGGCGATTTACTTTTCATTTGGTTATCGAATAAGACGTTAGATACTTTAGCAGAGGGTACTAGTACAAGGAAAAATCCTAGCGCAGACATGTGGTTTATTGCATCAGAACAATTACTTAGAGCTTGGACTGCTATTATATATGACTGGCACGATTCTTTTGATGTATTATTATCTGTACCTCTCGACACGCCAAGAGATATTAAAGAAGAAGCGTTGAGAGAAAAACTATTTAGTGGTAATAGGCTCATGACCAATTCGTGGGTAAAGCATAAAATAGCTTTACAAGATATGGGAGAAGTTATGACCAAGGAGGAATCTGCTAAAAGATATTGGTATATTAGATCAGAGTATGCGTCTAAAAGATGGGTCGACATATGGGCAGCTATTGTTTTAATATCACGATATGGCGAACTTCCATGCCCTTCTAATATTCCTAATAATAAAACCGGACCTCAGAGAGTATCATGGGATTTGCCTTTTAAATTTGTGAGCTCTTTATTAAGAGAAGCGGCAGATTTTTCAACAGCCATTTTTCGGCCAGACGGTGTATACGACATATCACTTGCAACTAGCAATACGCTTAAAAATTACGAGGTATGGAAATCTTATTGCGAATGCAAACATTTTTACGACGGTCCAAATAAACCCGAATTTGTCGATGAAATCAACCGCGCAAAAGTATGTGGTTCGTTAAAAACAATTATTCCTAAACCTGGAATCACATACGATGAATTTATTAAAACTGGGTCGTTCAAATGTGTTGGCAGCCCAGAAATACAAGAAGCTCTTGTAGACGTTAACTCATGGTTAAACAAAACTAAATCGTCATTTAGATGTTTTGAACCTCTTGAAATACTACAAGAAGACTCTTCTATCGATTGTACAACCATTTCGCCTTCAGAAAATATGGAAATTAAAACAATATTAGAATATGAACCTGATGAATCTATTACAATTACGATTGAATTTGAACACAAAAATGAATAAACTTCATTCCTTTTAAAACATACTTTTTCAAAAAAACTAAATAAAAAGGTATATCAAGATGTCAACCGCCAACCCAAAAACCGTTAAATCGAAAACTACCAAAAAGGTTGTTAAAACCAAAGTACCAAAAGTTACAAAAGTACCAAAAGATAAAAAATCTTCTAAAGGTACTAAACTTCCAGCAGGAAATAGCAAGCTCGCTGGAAAATCCGTAGTTGCTTACGATGTAATTAAAAAGAAGAAAAATGTACATATGGAAGTTACTAAAGTTTGTGAACATAAATTATCTTCAGGAAGAAGTATGTTTAGATTTGCCGGTCATTCAGCAGATGCTGCCAAAAACCGAATGTCTTTGATCGTAGCAAAGGATGACGCCAAACTTGGTGCAAAAGTTATTGGATCCAAAATTGTCGTTTGCAAGACGCACAAAGTCATTAAAAAGAAAAAATCACCAAAGGCCAAAAAAGAATAAAGGAATACCTAATATAAATCATAAAACTCTGATAATTTTCTGTGAAAAAAATCACAGAAAAAAATGAAACCAAAATTTAGATAATAATAAATTTTGATCGATTTTTGATTAAAAGTTTATGGATATTTCATGTGCAATTATGGATGTTATTGAAACTCGCGATGAGTTTATTAAAAAAAGATTAATAGCAAAAGGCATTTCTTTGGATATTATTGATGAAGTATTTAATAAAACTGATGATGTTACCAGCAACGATGAAGAAGGGCATTCCGATCCTGTTCCTTCTAAAAGGTTCTTAAAACCAAATAGTGTAAACTCATCTGAGAGTAATGTTGTAATCAGTTCTAATTCTAGAGCCATATCTAAACCAACAGCCCAAAAGTCCAATGCGCCTCAGTATGAAGTTAAAGACAAGTATCCTCAAGATTATTCTGACGGTTCTGTCGTGTTGGTATTAAATTACGGAAAATGGTCGCACGCTTTATTTGGCGACTTTCAGAAATGTCATTCAAAATTTAGAGCTTTTTTAAATGGAAATTCGAATTGCTCTTATAATCAAAATTTAACATTTGGGCCAGGATGGGTCATTAAAGATAAAACTAAAGTTGGTGAGATTAAAAAATCTCTTATTAATCAAGGTATTAAATACAGAGAGATTGAAATGGTCGAGTATCAAAAAGAAGTTCAAAAACGCGTAACATCGAAAAGTTCTAGCGGATCAGCTAAAGAATATAGTTCGGAAAGTTTTGATGACACCAAAATCATACCAGATCCGCGCAAAGTAGAAATTAAAAATAAAAATAAAAATAAAATTGAAAGCAAATATCCTATCCAACCTAAAACTGTGTCAAAAACGCACGAAAAGAGTTCAGGTAAAATTCTAAAAAATGCATGTGGAAATTACGAAGAGGAAGGAACTGGTTATATATTTATGAAATTGCCAGTAGGTAAAGGGGGTAAAGACATTAAAGTATGTATAGGGTATCAAAACCCTTTATTAGTCGAAAAAGGACTTGCGTCTGTATCTAAACTTGATACGGAGTTGCAAAAAGACTGCTCAAGTCGAGGCCATACAGTGCTCACAGAAACAATGATTTCGTTAATCCGCAGTAAAAATATTAGTCTCGCAGATGAAATACATGAAATGTGGACAAGAGAGGGCGATGACGAGAGCGCGGATGCTGCAGATACTGCAGAAGATACAATGTCAGCGTCAGACTCTGAATAGTAAAATATTTTAGCCTTTTAAAATTTATTCCATTTAAAAAAATGGAATAACTAATCGTATATTATATATTTATTTGAAAGCAAATGAACGACTCTTGCATTGTTATTGAATATACTGCACATTTTGAGCCGAAAGAATGTAAAAGTGCTACTCCTATAAATAAAACTGACAAATTAATGACAGTTTACGAATATACTAAATTATTGGGTGTTAGAGCTAACCAATTAAAATTAGGGATGCCAACGACTATAAAATGGACAGGAAAGTACGATCCAATTCTTATAGCAAAAGAAGAAATTAGTCAAGGTGAAATCCCTTTGATGATTAAGCGAAAAGTTCCAGATAAAAAATATGAAGGGGGTTACAGATATGAATATTGGGATATCAAAGATATGGATATTAGAGATTGTTAATTATAAGAGTTAAGTTTTTCGAATAAAATTATTACACGTGTAATAATTTTATTCGAAAAAGAGTTAAAGAATTATATTTTTTACATATAGAATATATAAAGTAATTGGTAATAGGTTTGTATGTAAGGATGTAAATTCTTACTCAAAAACCTGTATTCGGGACCAATTATTGAAGGTTAAGAATGACCATTTGTATCAATACCTGTTAAAGGTATTGATACTTGAAATAATTCAATCCGAAGTGTTACTATTTATTTATGTAAAATTGTTGTTTATTTTTAGGTGATAATTGTATCGGTATTATCTATTAATATTCACAAATTAAATGACTATTAACACAAAAAAATGACAATTAAAATTGAAATTCTAATAATAATTGGCGGATTTTATTAATTTATCTTATCGGTATTTTTATTAATTAATTATTGAAAAATGGCTCGAACTAAACAAACTGCAAGACGATCAACAGGAGGAAAGGCTCCTCGAAACTCACATGCATCTCAAAAAGCACATGCACCTCAAAAAGCTTCTCGTTCGGAAGAAAATACTACAGAAGAGCGCGATAGCGGAGTTGAAATGACTAGTTCGAACGATACTGAAACTATGGAGCATTCGGATGGCTCATCTGGAGCTTATTCGAGTTCTTCGGAATCGTCTTCCGAGACATCCGACTCGGCTGGATCTAGTTCTTCTAGTTCTAGTAATGACGAAGAATTTAACACGGCAGAATTAGAAAATTTGGCAGAAAGGGTAGAAAAGCTTGAGTCTCAAGCTAAATCTTTTACCAAGGAAGCGAGTGAATTAAGGGCCCTTTTGGTTAAAGCAGGTTTAGGTGTTTTGAAAAAAGAACCTAAAAAGACCGAAGCGAAAGCGCCTGTTAAAAAAGTTGCTACTAAAGTTGCTACTAAAAAAGAAACTAAAGTGGAACCTAAAAAACCAGCCATGTTGACTGAAAAGTTATCTGAAAAGGCTATATCTGTTATGACCAAGAAGGATTTATCTGCCGAACTTGATATGTTAAAAGTTGAATATAAAAAAGCTGCACTCGTGGCTGATTTACGTAAACTTTTGATTAAATCAATTAAGAATGAAAATAAAGCTGCACTCGTGGCTGATGTAAAGAAAGCATCTGAAGAGAAAGAAACTAAATCCAAAGAAGAAAAACCAAAGAAAGAGACTAAAAAATCCAAAGAAGAAAAGAAACCAAAGAAAGAATCAAAGAAAACTCAAGAAAAATCCGAAGAGAAAGAAACTAAAAA
>ERZ1292633.1389-Hain-H41-02um-R1-1389-length-26228-cov-6_pt1 | contig 26228 bp, 23 predicted proteins | sample MGYA00564406_ERZ1292633 | MGnify/ENA primary metagenome ERZ1292633 (study PRJEB36523, sample SAMEA6512639) | groundwater metagenome | collected 2019-01-08 | study: AquaDiva: Metagenomics assemblies of 32 groundwater samples | reverse complement strand
CGCGGCGCGCGCGGCGGCGGCCATCGTGCCGGCGTGCTCGTGGGCAAGCACCGCGCCGTAGAACGCCTGGACGACGTCGGCGTGCGACGTGATGCGCGTCCAGTCGGCCTGCGCCTCGGCGGCCGAAGCGGCGGCGCGCGCGGCGCGCAGTCCGGCCCAGGCGTCGCCGTTGACGATCGGCTGCTGCAGGGTGATGCCGGCGGCGTAGTTGGAGATGGCTGCCGGGTCGTTGAGTGCCGCAGGGGCAAAGGAGGCCATCGAGACGCCACGCTGCTTGAGCGCGAAGCCGAAGGCATTGATGGGATCGGTGGTGCGGAGCAGCGAAGCGTCGGCTCCCACGGAGGGGAGGACGCCGCGCTTCGCACCGCCGGCCTGCGCCCGCTGGGCGTCGGCCGTGGCGCGCGCGCCGCGATTGGCGTAGCCGGCGCGATCGGCCCGTCGCAGGGCGTCGGCCAAGGAGAGCCTTGCCGGTGGTGGCGGGGTCTGGGCGCTGGCGGGCATTGCGGCCGCAAGGGCGGCCGCGAGGAGCAACCGTCGGATCATGGAATGTCGGGGTGCTGGAGTGCGGGGGTTGGCGCGGCGCCGTGAGACGTCGCGGGTTCTTTAGTCTGCTATATAACTATCTAGTTATATAGTAGAACGCAAGCCCCCTCCCGAACCTGCGGCGCGACGGGATCGGGTCCTCGGGGTGATCGGTCTCTCACGAAGACCGGAGGAATCCGAAGGACACGGAGAACGGCAAACACTTGAGGGGGCTTGGTCGGACAGTACCGTCCGCCGAGCCCCCTCAAAGTGGTTGCAGTCTCCGTGTCTTCGTTCTACTCCGGTCTTCGTGAGAGACGACTCGATGCCGCTCAACCGTCCGCCGCCCTCACGGCGCAATCCGGCAACCGTCGAACCTACCGCGCCGCGACGATCTTGTGCGACGCGCCGATGTCGCTCTCCAGGCGATTGCACATGATCTCGCACAACGCCAGGACGTCGCTGTCGGCCAGCGCATAGTACACGAACAGGCCTTCGCGACGCCGGCTGACGTACCCGCAGGCGAACAGCTGCTGCAGGTGCTTCGACAGGTTGCCCTGCCCCAACCCGGTGGACTCCACCAACTCGGTGACCGTTCGTTCGCGCCCCTCGAGGGCGTGCAGGATGGCGAGCCGCGCGGGCTCGGCCAGCGCCCGAAAGCGGCTGGCGATGAGCGCCAGCAGCTCCGGGGTCGGTTCGCGCTTGGTGCGCGCGCGGGATCGGGAGGTCATGCACATAAGCTAAATGGGATTCCCGCACTCGGGAACAGGGTATTGCCTGATGCAGGTATAGATCACAGTATATATGTTTATTGGTGCATATGATAGTATATCGCACATATACGCGCCGCCTCTTCGCCGTCGTCGCCGTCGTCGCCGTCCTCGCCGGCGCCGTTCCCGCGCTCGCCCAGCACCCCGCCACCTGGCGCTTCACCGCGCCCGACGCGGCCGCCGCCTGGTTCCAGGCCCTCGACGACGCCCACCTCGCCGGTCCGGGGGCCTTCGCCTTCTACCGTTCCCCGGGCACGCCGGACTCCCCGCTCGCGCGTACGCTTTCCGCCGCGCGCGGCTACGAAATCCTGCACTTCGCGCCACTCTATTACCCGTCGGCGAGTCGCGACGCCCTCGTCCGCGCCGCGAGGGACGCAACCGCGCCCAGCGGCACGCCGCGCGCGCCACGCGCCGCGTTCCTCGTCGGCGCGCTCGCTGCCGCCCTCCCCGCGGCCGCCCTGCGCGCGCCGCTCGCCCCGCTGGCCGATGCCGTCGAGCGCAGCCGGCCACGCATCGTCCCGGCCGAAGCGATTGAGCGCTGGCAGCTCGCATGGAACACCCGGTTCGCCGGGGCGCTCGCTCCGTTCCTGCACGCCGAGCGTCTTGACGGGGGGGTGGTGATGGTCGCCGCGGCACTCGGCCCCGAGGGGCGGCTCTTCGCCGGCCGTCCCGACGACCGCGCCGACAACATCGTTGCCGTCGGCACCTCCGACGGCGCACCGTCGCCGGACGCTCCCGTATTCGCCCTCGTGCGCGAACTCTGCTTCCCGATGGTCTCGCGCGCCGCCGAGCAGTCTCCCGCGCTGAAGGTCGCGACCGCCGAGGCGGCGCGCCGTGCCAGCGTGGCTGCCGTGCGCTGCGGCGCGGACTTGCTCGACCGCTTCATTCCCGCCGAAGCCGGCGGTTACCGGTCGCACTGGCGGCACGCCGCCGGCGCTGCCGGTGACGACGACTTCGACTCCCTCTTCCCGCCAGATCCGATCCTGGCACCCCGCCTTCGCACGGCACTCGGTCGCTTCTCCCCGCGGCCGTGACGATCCACGGTCCCCCACCGGCCGGCTCATCCGGCGGTCGCACTCATTCTCTCGGAGGCATTCACCCATGCGTTTTCGTCAATCCATTTCCCTGTCGCTGGCGCTCGCGGCAGCCGCCTGGCCGGCCACCGCGTCGGCCACGGACGGGCACTTTCTCCACGGCGTCGGCGCCGTGAACTCGGCGCTCGGTGGCGCCGCGGTGGCGTCGAACACCAGCCTGCTCGGGTCGTTCTTCGTGAATCCGGCCGGCCTCGCCAGCTACGCCGGCACGAACATCGAGATGGGCTTCGAGCTCATGAAGCCCGACCGCACCGTGACCTCGACGTACGGCCCGATGTCGGGGTCGACCACGAGCGCCAGCGAGTTCACGCCGATCCCGGCGTTCGGCTTCACCACGCAGTTCAACGACAATGTGGTCGTCGGCCTCGCCGGCCTCGGCATCGGCGGCTTCGGCGTGAATTACCCCGCCGACCCGAGCAACCCGATCCTCATGCCCCGGCCGAACGGCTTCGGCCAGGTCTACTCGAACTTCGGCCTGATGAAGATCATGCCGGCCATCGCCTGGAAGGCGTCGGACAAGCTGCGCCTCGGCGTCGCCGTCAACATCGACTGGGCGTCGCTCGCCGTGAACCCGATGCCGACGGCCGCTCCGGCCGGCGACCCGGGGCCGGACGGCATTCCGCGGACGGCCGATGACCGCGCGTACTACTCGAGCGCGGCCGCTGCCGACGGCGCCTTCGGCTTCGGCCTTCAGGCCGGCCTGCAGTACCAGGCCACCGAGAAGGTGGCCGTCGGGCTCGCCTACACCTCGGCGCAGATGTTCCAGGACTTCGAGTACACGGCCGTGTACGAGAACCCGAACGTGCCGAGCTACAACACGGCGCGCACCTTCTCGTTCCGCATGGACGCGCCGGCCATTTACGCCGCCGGCCTCGCGTGGACGCCGACGGACAAGCTGCAGGCGGCCGCCGACGTGAAGTACTTCACCTACAAGAGCACCAAGGGCTTCGACAAGGTGGGCTACAACGCCGACGGTTCGGTGAAGGGCTTCGGCTGGGACAACATCGTCGTCGTCGCGCTCGGTGCGCAGTATGCGGCCACCGGCAAGGTGACGCTGCGCGGCGGCTACAACTATTCGGGCAACCCGATTCCCGACGAGAACTCGATGTTCAACCTTCCGGCGCCGGCCATCGTCCAGCATCACATCACCGCCGGCATGGGCTTCAAGGTGCGCGACGGCGTGGAAATCAACGTGGCCGCGTACACGGCACTCGAGAACACCATCGACGGGCCGATGCTGCGCCCGGCCGCGATTCCCGGCACGAGCGTCAAGCAGTCGATGTCCGAGAACTCGGTGCTCATCGGCTTCTCGTTTACGCCGTCCAAGAAGTAGCAGGGCCGCACGATGGACGAAGCCCCCGGCGCCTGGTTGCGCCGGGGGCTTCGTCGTGCCGTCGCGCGTGAAGCGCTCAGGTCTTCTTCTTCACGTCCGTCGGCAGCACGTAGACGATGCCGAGGAAGAGCGCGCCGAGTCCAAGCGCCACGCCCACCGCCGGAAGGTGCAGCACGTCGGCCAGCGTGATCCTGCCATAGTCGGCCATCTTCACCAACGGCGTGATGAGCGCGTCGAACACCAGCGTGAAGACGAGCGCCCCGAGGACGCCGCCGCCGATGGACCAGAAGGCGTCCTTGCGCCCCTCGCCCGCGCCGACGACGCAGGTGCCCGGGCAGTAGCCGCCGAGGGCGAAGCCGACGCCGAACACCAGGCCGCCGAGCAGCACGCCCACCACGTACGTCGGCTTGATGTCGAAGTGCATCGGCGTGACGAGGTTCAGCAGGTACACCAGGATGGCGCCCACGGCGATGGTGGTGGCCATGAACTTGATGATCGACAGGTTCTCGAGGCGCAGGTTCTGCGCGATCATCGCCGGGCTCGACGCGCGCACCCGCTGGATGAGCGCGCCCATCGCGACGCCCACGATCAGGGCATAGAGAATGGTCATGTCAGCGCCCTCCCTTGTGCAGGAGCTTTGCCGTCATGATGCCGGTGGCGAAGACGCCGGCGGCGAAGATGAGCCCGCTGACCGACAGCTGGGTGATGCCGGAGATGATGTGGCCGCTGGTGCAGCCGCCGGCGATGCGGGCGCCGAAGACGATGAGAAAGCCGCCGATGAAGGCGTCGCGGTAGCGCTTCCCCTTGGTGGTCTCACCCGTGTGGATGAACTCGGTGCGCGCCGGCGCCTTCGGCCCGATGCGCGACGCGAGGAAGCCGCCGATCAGCAGTCCGAGCACCAGGAAGGTCTCGGGCTTGATGAGCGAGCCCATCGTCTCGAGATACGGGTTCCCCGTGGCGAGCGCGGGATCGAGCCGGCGAAGGATGGCGCCAACGAACCGGGGGTACGTGCCGGACACGCCGATCGGGCCCCACGTGAGAATGCTGAAGGCGCTCACCACGCCGAAGATGCCGCCCAGTATCGCCCACGGCGGAATCCTGGTCGAGCCTTGGGCGACGTCGCTCGCCGCGTGCGCTGCAGGTTGTGCCATGCCATCCTCCTCGGAGTGATTCCCGCGCCGGCGGCGGGGGCCGCCGGCGTGCTGCTACTTCACTTCCCTGCCGCCCCGCCGATTGTCCGTCACGAACTTGCCGGCGTAGGGCATCTTCACCTGCGAGAGCGAGGCCGCATCGAGCGTGGTCGTCCTCGGCACCACATCGTTTGCCGCGAGCAGGTACGCGGTCAGCGCATAGACGTCGTCGTTGGTCAGCGAGCCCGGCTGCAACAGCGGCATCGCCCGCCGCACGTAATCGAACACCGTCGTCGCGTTCGGCCAGTAGTTGCCTATCGTCCTCGTCAGCTTCGGGTCCCGGGCGAACGCGAATCCCTCGGCCTTCGGGTCGCGCCCGATGATCGCCGGAAAGGCCGGCGGCATGCCCGCGCCGCTGGGCCCGTGGCACATCGCGCATTTCAGCTTGTACAGGGCCTCTCCCTGTTGCACCGAGCCGGACCCTGCGGGCAGTCCCTCACCGTCGGGACCGACGTCGATGTCGCGCGCCGTCACTTCAGCCGCCGTCGCGGCACGCCCGAGGCCGTAGTGGCGCACCGGTTCGCCGGCGGTCACCGACTCCGGCGTCACCGACCCCGGCGTCGACGACGAACCGGTGTCACGCGAGCAGCCGACGATGGCGAGGGCGAGCGGAAGAAGCCACGCGCGGCGCATCACGTCTCTCCGTGGAAGACGACCCGGCCGTCACGCTGCACCTTCCACCCGACGATCGGGTTGAAATGGAAGTCGGTGCCGATGCCGCGCACCTTGACGAGCTCGGTCCGGGTTGGCTGCACGTACCCGGTTTCGTCGGTGGCGCGGCTCAGCAGCACCGTCTCGCGGCCGTCCCACTCCCACATGTGGGTGAATCGAACCGATGCCTTCGTCAGGTTGGGCTCGTGGATGACGGCCGGTTCCCACGACTTGCCGTTGTCGGCGCTGACCTCGACGCTCGTGATCCTGCCGCGCCCCGTCCACGCCAGGCCGGTGATCGGCCACCAACCCCTGGTGATCGACTGCGGAAACGCCGGCGCGGTGATGACCGACTTGGCGTCGATGTCGAAGCTGAACTGGCGCGCGGTGCCGTCAGGGAGCGGATCGGTGTACTTGCTCGTCTCCCAGCGCGTCATCCAAGGCCGCATGCCCAGTTCGAGCCGCCGCAGCCACTTCACGCTGGCGTTGCCCTCCCAGCCGGGAAGCAGCAGGCGCAGCGGGAATCCCTGCTCGGGGCGGAGCGGCTCCCCATTCTGCGCCCACACGACGAGCGCGTCGTCCCAGGCCTTCTCCATCGGAATCGAGCGCGTCATCAGGCACGCATCGCCTCCCTCGGCCAGCATCCACCGGGCCTCCCGCTTCGCGCCGGCTTCGTCGAGCAGGGCCTTCAGCGGAACGCCCGTCCACTCGGTGTTGCTCACCAGGCCGGCGACTTTCTGCGGGGTCATGTCGGGCTTGGGATCACGGTAGGCCGCGCGGCTGTTGCCCGAGCATTCGATGAAGTACGTTCGCGTCACCTGCGGGAAGCGGCGCAGTTCGTCGTAGCTCAGCATCAGCGGCGTCGCCACCAGGCCGTGGATCAGCAGCGAGTGTCGCGACGGGTCGATGAGCGGGATGCCGGCGTGATGGCGCTCGAAGTGCAGGTCCGATGGCGTGATGGCGCCCGTGAGGTCCTGCAAGGGAGTGAGGGAGTTGCCCACCGTCTCTCCGACCGGCGTGCGCGAGGGCTTGATGAATGTCGAGCGCGACCCTACGGCGGACGTCGGCGCGCCCTGCAGCTTCGTGGGATCTGCGGGCATGACCGGAGCCGCCGCTGCCGCCGCCTGCGCACCCTGGCCGCCGGCCATCAACGGAAGCCCGGCCGCCACCGCCGCGCCCAGCGCACCGGCCGCACCGGTGAGCAGCGTGCGCCGCGAGATGGTCTCGTCGGTCGTCACGTCCTTCCACTGGTCGTCCATCGCGAATCGTTCCTAGCGGCCGCGGCGCGCAACGGGCGCGGGGTTGGGAACGATGGCCCCCTGCGGGTTGCCGCGCGGCACCAGCGACGCGGGCGGGCGATGCGCGCTGCGACCGCTGGTGTTGTACGGCACGTCCTTCGGGGCGCCGCCCATCGGCCAGTCGCCTTCCTTGCCCGGGGAATCCGGACGCGGGTGCGAATTGATGAACGCCGCGAGGTCAAACGCCTGCTGCGGCGTCAGCGTTCCCGGCGCCGTCTGCGGCATGTTGTGCCAGATGAAGCTCGCCGCGCGTTCCTCGCGCGACATCGACGCACCGATGGAATACGAGGTGGGACCCCACAACGCCGGGATCGGCCCGAGGCCCTTGCCCTCGGGTCCGTGGCACGTGACGCACTGCTGCGTCGCAAACAGCTTCTCGCCGGACGCGGCGTCGCCGACCAGCGTGTCCTTCATGGCGATCAGGCCATCCGCGCCCGCGATCTTCATGCCAACCGGCACGTCGCGCGAGATGAAGGCGAGATACGCGAGGATGTCCACCATCTCGCGGCTTCCCACGGGAATCGCGTTGCCCGCGAGAGAGCGCGTGAAGCAGTAGTTCACGCGGTCGGCCAGGGCGATCACCGCGCCCGAGCGCGTCAGGTACTTGGGAAAGCGCGCGTGCGAGCCGGTGAGCGGCGCGGCCGACGCCTTCAGGCCGTCATTCTGGTGGCAGCTGGTGCAGCGCAGCGACGACGTGGCGTATTTCGGCAGCGACTCGGGAGTGAAGCGCAGCAGGTAGAGCCCGCGCTTGATGGACGCGCCGAGCGAATCCCCGGGAATGTCCTTTTCGGTCCTGGGCGTCCACGCGGCTTCATTGAAGTGCACGGCGCTGGTGGCACCGGCCGGCGATGCCGGCTGGTCGGCTGGCTTGCCGCAGGCCGTCGCCGCGAGTGTCGCCACGCCGGCCAGCCGCAATGTCGACTTCAGGGTTGCGACCATTGATGCACGCCTCCGATCAAGAAATTTCTCTGTACGTCGATACAGTAATATGTCTGGCAAGATGGGACAACCTCGTTCCTCGTCAGGGGAGCCTCAGCACGCGGACCAGCGTGAGGCTGAGCCCCAGCATCATCCCGAGCGACAACAGGACAGTGGCTCCAACGCGAGCACCCACCCGCCGCACGGAAGCGACGTCGACCGCCAGGCCGAGCCCGGCCATGGCCATCACGGTCAGCGCACGCGCCGCCTCGCGCACGAGGTCACCCGCCGACGCAGGAATGAGGCCTGTGGTGCGCAGCGTCGACGCGACCGCAAACCCAATTATGTACCAGGGCACCACGCGCCACCAGCGAACCCGCGCCGAGCGATGCTCCATCAGCGACAGCACCAGCACCACCGGACCCAGCAACAGCACGCGCATGAGCTTCACCAGCGTGGCCGTCTGGCCGGCGACGATGCTCACCGGATAGGCGGCGGCAATCACCTGCGGCACGGCGTACACGGTGAGCCCGGCCACTACGCCATACTGGTGATCGGTCAGTCCCAGCACGGGAATGAGGAGCGGCAGGCCGAGGATCACGCCGACACCGAGCACCGCGGTGAAGGCGATGGCCGATGCCACCTCGTCGCGGCGCGCGCCGACCACCGGTGCTGCCGCGCTGATCGCCGAGTTGCCGCAGATGGCGTTTCCGACGGCCACAAGCAGCGCGTGCGAGCGGGGCAGGCCGATCCAGCGCCCGAGCAGCGTGCCGAAGACGAGGGTCGCCACGACAATCGTGACGACACCGCCAAGGATCTCGGGACCCGCGGAGGCCAGGGCGCGCAGGTCGGAACCGGCGCCGAGCAGCACGATCGATATTTCGAGCAGCAGGCCCGACGCCACGGCCGCGCCCGGCTCGATGCGCGCCGGCGATCGCACCGCCACGGCGCGCACCACGGTGCCGATGACGATGGCCAGCACGATCGCCTCGAGCACGGCGCGTCCCACCCAGGTCACCAGCAGGCGCTCGCCACTCCACGCGGCCAGCGAGACGCCGGCGGCCAGCAGCAGCCCGGGCGCCAGCGCGCGCGCGAGGTCAGGCGCGCGCGCGGCAGCGAACTTCCGGGGTGCATTCATCGATTATCCATCAGCTATCAACCATCAACTCTCAACCATCAACTCTCCGCCAGATCACTTGCTCCACGGCGGCACCACGTTGTTGCTGCGCGCATAGGCGATCGCCTGACCAAGGTGCTCGTGCAGGTGCGTCACGGTCAGCACCATCGCCCGCTGCCGCGTCCAGTCCTGGCCGAAGAACTTGATCGTCTCGTTGAGGTTGCCGTCGGTGGTCAGCCCCATCGCCTGGTGCAGGTGCTTGAACGAGGCGTCCAGCTCGGCGACGATCTGGTCCTTGGTCAGCTTGCGCTTCTCGAAGGCCTCGACGGTCTTGAAGTCACTCGTGACACCGCTGGCCGCCGGCGCCGCCATTCCCATGCTGATCGGGATCAGGTAGTTGTCCGACGCCACGTGCAGGAAGACCTCGCCCACCGAGCGGACGCCGGCGCCGGGACGCCAGTCGTACGAACTCTCCGGCATGGCCTTGGCGAGGTCGGCCATCTTCTTCTGCACTTCATTGACGTCACGGTGCATCTCGCCCATCAGCCCCTGTGCGGAGACGGGAGCAGCGACAGCCAGCGACAGGACGAACGCGAGCGTGCGCGAACGCATACGGGTACCCCTGGGTGAAATGGGAGGCGGCGGGGAAAGATCATCGCTGCTGACAGGCAATGCAAGGGAATCGGAATTCGGATGGCGGAACTGGAGCCCGAAGGCTGAACGCGTCAGTTCTTCCTGTCGACGGTGGTCACTTGAATCGCCCCCGATTCGTGACCCGGTCCGAGCATCTGGATCGCCCGGTTCTGGTCGAGGTACTTCATCTCGATAACCGAACTCGCCTTCACGGTGCGCAGAATGTCCATGCTCGGCTGACGCATGTCATCGATGTAGACGACGGGCTCGATCGCGTTGCGGGTCGTCAGGCTGACCGCGGGGTCGACGGCGGCCGGCGCCATGCGCCCCATCGGCGGGTTCAACCACTGCGGACGCAGCAGCCTGATGGCATCAAGCGCACTCACCACCGTGCCGCCGGCCTCGTTGAGATCGGCGCGCGTGATCTTGGTGCGATCGCCCCTCGCCTTCTTCTGCGCCTCGGCGATGCTGGCGCAGACGAGCAGGGTGAGGACCAGCAGCAGAGAACGGCCGGCGAAACGGCGCATGGCATACCCCGGAGCGTTGAAGACGATGGTCCAAGCGTACGGACGGCGCGACCGACAGGCAAGAGTGCGAGGCGCCAGGCGGGGGCGCCACCGGCGTCACCGCTGGCTATGCTTACACCGTGTCGCCGTCCCCGGTCCATTCCGCTATGACCTTGCGGTCCCGCCTCGCGCGCTGGTTGCCCGAGCCCGCCCTCGGCGTCCTGCTGCTCGCGTCGGTGTTCTTGGCGTACGCTCCCGCGCTGACCGGCGACCTGTTGTGGGATGACGGCGCGCACCTCACCAGCGCCGCCCTGCAAGGATGGGACGGACTGCGGCGCATCTGGATCGAACTCGGCGCCACCCAGCAGTACTACCCGGTGCTGCACTCCGCCTTCTGGGTGGAACATCGGCTCTGGGGCGAATCACTGCTCGGCTACCACGTCGTCACCGTGGCGCTGCACGCCGTGGCGGCGTGCCTGCTGGTAGTCGTCTGCCAGCGACTCGCCGTCAAGGGCGCGTGGCTCGCCGGTTTCCTGTTCGCCTTGCATCCCGTGACGGTCGAGTCGGTGGCCTGGATCTCCGAGCAGAAGAACACGCTGTCGCTCGTCTTCTACCTGCTGGCAACGCTCGCCTGGCTGCGCTTCGACGAACGACGCACGGCGCGCGACTACCTGCTGGCGCTCGTGTTCTTTGCGCTCGCGCTCGCCACCAAGACGGTGACCGCCACGCTCCCCGCCGTGCTGCTGGTGATTGCGTGGTGGCGACGCGGGGAATTGTCGTGGCGACGCGACGTCGCGCCGCTCATTCCGTGGTTCGTGCTGGCCACGTTCGCCGGACTCACCACCGCGTGGGTCGAGCGCAATTTCATCGGGGCCGCGGGCGCCGAGTTCGACCTGGGCGTGCTGCAGCGCGTCCTGCTGGCCGGGCGCGTGGTCTGGCACTACCTGGCAACGCTCGCCTGGCCCGCGACGCTCGTCTTCACCTATCCGCGATGGACCATCGATCCGCGCTCCGCCTCGGCGTACGTCTACCCGATGGTGGTCGCCCTGTTGGCGATCGCGCTGTGGCGTGCGCGCCACTGGTCGCGCGCGCCCATCGCCGCCTTCCTCATTTTCGCCGGCTCGCTCTTTCCGGTGATGGGTTTCCTGAACGTCTACCCGTTCCGCTATGCGTTCGTCGCCGATCACTTTCAGTACCACGCGAGTCTCGCGCTGATCGTGCTCGTTGCCGCCGGCATCTCGTCGGCGCTCCAGCGCACATCCACACCGGGACAGCGTCGCGCAGGCGCACTCACGGTGGCGCTGCTGGTCGTGACGCTTGGCACACTGACGTGGCGTCAGGCCTTCATGTATCGCGACGCCGAGACGCTGTATCGCGCCACGCTGGCGCGGAATCCGGACAGCTGGATGGCGCACCACAACCTCGGCCGCATTCTGTCGCGCAAGCCGGGCGGCCTGAACGACGCCATCGTGCAGTTCGAGGCGGCGCTGACGCTCAGGCCCGCTCACGCGCGGGCACACTACAGCCTCGGCGTTGCCCTGCAGCGCGCCGGGCGTCCCGGCGAGGCGGTGCCGCATTTCGAGGCCGCCTTGCGCCTGGAGCCCGGCAACTTCCTGCTGGCCTCGAACTCGCACTACCTGCTCGGCGAGATCCTGATGCGCACGCCCGGGCGACTCGCCGAGGCGATTGCGCATCTGGAAGAAGCGACGCGGCGCAAGCCACTGGTCGCCGAGTCGCATAACAGGCTGGGTGAAGCGCTGCTCGCGGCGGACAGCGTGGATGCGGCCCGCCGCGAGTTCATTGAGGCGCTGCGCCTGCGGCCGGACTACCCTGCAGCGCGCGAGAACCTCGGTCGAACGCCGGCTAGTTCTTCGTCAGCGACAACCCGGTAACCACCACCTCGGTGTTGTGCCCGAAGCGCATGCCGTACGTGCCGTCGAGCGACTTCAGCTTCCCCTCGCCCACGACCTCGGACTTGTCGTACGTGGCTACCACCGTGCCGTTGATGGAGCACGACACCTTGCCGTCCTTCACCGACATGGCGATCTCCTGCGTCACCGGCTCACCCTTGCCCGCAGCCTTCTTCACGGCGTCGTTCGCCGTCGGGTTGCGTCCGCCAAGCCGGAATGGCGCCGGCCCGAAGCCGCGCACGATGAACGTCCCTGTGCCATACGCCGTGCAGTAGAGCAGGCTGGGCGCACCGTCGAGATCGTTGCCGGCGATCACGATCCCGTACGGATGCGGGTGATCGTTGAGGTTCTGGAACTTCGGCTCGGTGAACGTCGCCTTCACCGTGTAGTTGCCGGACGCCTTGTTGGCCGGGTTCCAGTACGAGACGGCGGGTCCGGTGGTGACGCGGAATCCCCTGCCCTCGGCGGCGAACTTCGCGCTGTTGAGCGTCAGGCCGGCCTTCTCCTCATTGGCGTCGATCCTGCCGGTCCATCCCTTGACGCTGACGCCGCCGCCCTCGACGCCGCGGGTCACTTCCTGGGCGCTGAGCGGGAGCGCCACGAGCATGATGGCGAGAACGGCGAGCACGGAACGCGGGGGGCGTGGCATGGGTGAATCCTCGGGAAGGTGTGATGACCATAATACAACCATCGGCCCTGGATCGTTTCAGGGGGTGATGGTCCTGACCGGATGCGCCTCCGGCCTCACGGGTAGCCGAACCGGCGCCTGTGCCGTACAATCTTGCGGGTTCGACGTCGCTCCGCACCCCTATACCTCGAGGCCTCCCGCCGTGAGAACCGCCCGAGCGCTGGCACGAGGACTCGCGGTCGTCGTCACGCTCGTGCTGGGTGCCTGCCGACTGGCCGGAGGGCCGTCCGCACGCGAGCCGTTCTTCTTCATCCAGATGGCCGATCCGCAGTTCGGGTTCTTTGCGGCGAACCAGGACTTCGTGCGCGAGACGGCAAACTTCGAGCGGGCCATCGCCGCGGCCAATCGCCTGCGGCCGGCGTTCGTCGTGGTGTGCGGCGACTTGACGCATCGCGCCGGCGATACCGCCCAGGTCGCCGAGTACCTGCGCATCGTCGCGCAGCTCGACAAGTCGATTCCATTGTACAGCGTGCCGGGCAACCACGACCTGGCCCTGCCCCTGAGTCCGGCGAGCGTGCGCGCGTACCGGCAGCGCTTTGGCCCCGACCGCTACACGTTCGAGAGTCATGGGGTACTGGGCATCGTGATCAACACGTCGCTAATCAAGGAACCCGCCGGCGCGCCCGACGAGACCGCCGCGCAGGAGGCGTGGCTTCGAGCGGTGATCGACACGGCCGGACGGCAGCGGCACCAGCATGTCATGGTGTTCCAGCACCATAGCTGGTTCCTGGCGCGCCCCGACGAGCCGGATCAGTACTTCAACCTGCCGTCGGCCCGGCGACGCGACCTGCTCGACCTGCTGGCGCGCGGCGGAGTCTCGCATGTGTTCGCCGGGCACTACCACCGCAACGCCTTCGGCCGCGATGGCACCCTCGAGATGGTGACGACGGGTCCGGTGGGCAAGCCACTGGGCAGTGATCCGTCGGGTTTTCGCATCGTGACCATTCGCGGCGACAGCGTGACGCACCGGTACTACAGCCTGGATTCCCTGCCCGGCCGCGTGCCGCTCGGGAGGTGACGTGCGACTGACGCGCACTGGACCCGTGTGCCTGTTGGCGATCGCGATGATCGCCGCCTGCGCGCCCCTTCCCTCTTCCACCTCCGAGCGCACGCTGCGGGTGATGACGTACAACATCCAGTACGGCGGCGGCAACCTGGACGGCATCGCCGAGGCAATTCGTGCGTCCGCCGCGGACGTGGTCGCCCTCCAGGAAGTCGACGTGCACTGGAGCGCGCGCAGCAACTTCGTCGACCAGACGGCGGCGCTCGCGGCGCGCCTCGGCATGCAGGCGCGCTTTGCGCCCATCTACCGGCTGCCCGGGGAGAATGCCTCGGCGCCGATGCGGGAATTCGGCGTGGCGCTGCTCAGCAGGCACCCGATCGTCGCCTTCGCCAACCATTCGATCACGCGGCTCTCCACGCAGCAGCCCGAGGGAGCGCCGCCGGCGCCGATGCCGGGCTTCCTCGAAGCCACGGTTGATGTCCGCGGCACGATGGTCCGTGTCTTCAACACGCACCTGGACTATCGTCCCGATCCGGCAGTTCGCGCTCAGCAGGTGACGGAGTCGCTGGCCATCATTGGTGACCCGGCAACCCCGACGCTGATGTTCGGCGACCTCAACGCGGGGCCCACCGCGCCCGAGTTGCAGCCGTTGTTCGAACGCTTGCGCGACAGTTGGGCGGTGTTCGCCGATGCCGGCCTCACCTACCCGGCGACCGCCCCGGTCAAGCGCATCGACTACGTCCTGGCCTCCAGGCACTTTCGCGTTCGCACGGCGCAGGTTCCCGACACGCAGGCGTCGGATCACCGACCCGTTGTCGTGGACCTGGTCGTCGACGGCGTGCACCGCTGAGTTCCTGCCCCAGTTCAATCCTGAATGAAAAGAACAGCGCTGGCGCTCATCGGGGTGTCACTCTTCGTCGGCATCGGTACGCTACTGGTGCAGCAGTGGACCCCTGGAAGCAATGACATGAACAGCCTTCTGCGTGCCAATGCTTTTGTTGGTGACCGGCAATGCGCACGATGCCATGCACGTCAATATGATGATTGGCTGGCCTCCGATCATTTCAAGGCCATGCAGCCTGCCAGTGATTCAACCGTAAAAGGCGATTTCAACGACAGGACCTTCACCGCCGATGGCATCACCAGCCGTCTTCGCAGGCAGGGCAGCAGGTATCTCATTCATACGCAGGGAGAGGATGGCACTTACCATGACTATGAAGTGAAATACACCTTCGGCTACAAACCATTGCAGCAATACCTGGTCGCCTTTCCCGGTGGCAGGTTACAGGTAGCCCGGCAAAGCTGGGACACGAAGAACAAGCAGTGGTTCCATCAGTACGCAGGTCAGACGATTCCTTCACATGATTGGCTGCATTGGACGGGGAATGCCCAGAACTGGAATACCACGTGTGCGGCCTGCCACAGCACGAACCTGAAGAAGAACTACGATTGGCAAAAGGACGCGTATCAAACGACCTACAGTGTCATGACCGTAAGTTGCGAAAGCTGTCATGGTGCCGGTCAATCGCATATCGCCTACATCAACGGCACTGCCTACGAGGACGGAGACAAAGTACGTGGTTCCTATCTGCAGCTGCCGACGAACACCGGCCAGCTTGGGCAGATCAATGCCTGCGCACCCTGCCATTCCCGGAGATCAGAGGTCAGCGCGGAACTCGTTGCGACACCCGAGTTGATGGACAACTACATCCCCGACATTCCTTCCACTGAATCTTTCCATGCCGACGGACAGGCAAGGGATGAAGACTATACCTACGCCTCTTTCCTGCAGAGCAAGATGTACGCGCGCGGTGTCAAGTGCAGCAACTGTCATGATCCGCACTCCGGCAAGCTCGTCCTGACGGGGAACCGGCTTTGCCTGCAATGCCATGCGAAGAAATACGATGATGATGCGCATACTTTTCATCGGGCAGGCACGGCCGCTTCAGAATGCAAGAGCTGCCATATGCCGGGTACGGTTTACATGGGCAACGATCTCAGGCACGATCATGCATTCCGTGCGCCCCGCCCCGACCTGTCAGTCAAGTACGGCACTCCGAACGCCTGCAATAAATGCCATGAGCACAGATCGCCATCGTGGACGGCCAGTGCCGTAAGCAGATGGTATGGACCGGCCAGGGCGTATCATTTTGCAGAAGACCTCATACCGGCAAGCAGGGGAGATGCGAACAGCGAAGGACACGTCGGCCGTTTGCTGAACGACACAACCCTGCCTCCCATCATACGGGCAACAGCGTTGCATTACTTGAGCGCTGTCAGCTCGCCTGCCAGCTGGCAGGCCTTGCTGGGAAGCCTGCGGCACAGGGATGCACAAGTCCGATACCAGGCCTTGCGAAGCCTCGCCGGTTTGCCCGCCGCTGTATGGTTGCAGGCAATCGGTCCGCTATTATCAGACAAGGTCAGGGCGGTCCGCATAGCTGCCGCAGATCTGTTGATTGCGGTTCCTGCCCCTCAGCTACCGCCGTCGTATCAGGCCGCGTTTGCCTTGGCCAGGAATGAGTTGGAGCAGTATGTGCTCTACCAGACCGACTTTGCATCCGGCAATGTCATGGCAGGTGATTACTACCTTCGGCTTCAGGACTACGACAACGCCGAGAAGTTCTACCTGCGCGGCCTGCAAAAAGACACGGCCATGAATTATGCCCGCCTGAATTTATCGGCGGTGTATAATGCGCGAGGGAAGAACAAGGAGGCGCTAGGCGTGTTGCAGGAGGCGTTGCAGACTGATGCGACCAACGACCGCATCCATTTCAACCTGGCATTGCTTTACAACGAACTCGATGATCCGGCAAGAACTGAAAAGCACCTGGCGAAGGCGGTGGCCCTGAAGTCCCGCAACCCACGGGTGTATTACAATTTCGGCCTGTTGTTGCAGCAACAGGGCAGAACCAGAGAGGCAATCGCGATGTTGCGTCGGGGATTGACTTTGTCGCCGGTCGATGCTGACATCAGCCGCGCCTTGTGCGTGTTGTATGTGCAGTCCAGCCAGATCGACAAAGCCGAACAACCGGGTTGCACCGGATTCGATGGACGGTGAGCGAAGCTGCCGCCTGCGCCTCCCCTTTCAACTGCCTACGGGACACCGTCACATGTTTCGGAAAACGGCTTCTTTCATTGCAATCATTGCCATTGGTGTCCCGGGCCATTCAACGCTGCTGCCTGCGCAAGATCAGCAGAATACCCGGTATCAGAGGATCGATGGCACAAGACCTCGAAACGTCATCTTCATCCTGGCGGATGATCACCGATATGACTTCATGGGGTTTACCGGGAAGGTCCCGGGACTGGCAACCCCCAATATGGACCGATTGGCAAAGGAAGGAGTGGTGTTTCAGAATGCCTTTGTGACCACCTCTCTTTGTTCGCCCAGCCGGGCCTCCATACTGACCGGCCAATATGTGCACACGCATACCGTTGTTGACAATCAGGCGCCCGAACCCGGCAGCTTGATCTTCTTTCCGCAATACCTGCAGAAGCAGGGCTATCAAACGGCCTTCCTGGGCAAATGGCACATGGGGGGCAATAGTGACGACCCCCGTGCAGGTTTCGATCGTTGGGTGAGTTTTCGCGGACAGGGCATCTATTACAACCCCCTGCTGAATATCGACGGCCAACATGTGCAGTACGGAGATAGCAGCTACATCACGGATGTATTGACGGATTTGGCTTTGGACTGGCTGGAAAAGCGCAACAAGGACAAACCGTTCTTCATGTATCTGTCACATAAAGCGGTGCATGCGGAGTTCCTGCCTGCGCAACGCGACAAGGGGAAGTACAAGGACCTTCAGATCCAGTACCCGGTTTCCATGTTCAACACCGCCGGACCTGGCAGCAAGCAATTCACCAGGGGCAAGCCGGCGGAAAGCCAATACACCGTCAATTACAGGGACATACCTCAATGGGTGCGTGCCCGGCGCAATAGCAGCAGTGGCGTGGATTTCATGTTCCAGGGCCTGTACAGCAGGAGTGACGTGGATTTCACGTTTCAGGGTCCGACCGATTTTGACCGGTTCTACCAGGACTACCTGGAGACGCTGTCGGGAATCGACAACAGCATCGGACGGGTGATGGCCTTTCTGGAAAAGAATGGATTGGACAGGGAAACACTGATCATCTATGGCTCCGACAACGGCTTTGCGTTTGGAGAGCATGGTCTGATCGACAAACGGGATGCGTATGAAGAATCCATGCGGATACCGTTACTGGCCCGTTGGCCGGGCATGATCAGACCTGAGACCAGGATCAGGCAAATGGTGCTGAATATCGATATCGCTCCCACAATTCTGGAAATAGCCGGCGTACGCAAACCGGCGCAAATGCAGGGGCAATCGTTTCTGCCTCTTCTGCGGGAGAAATCGACACCGTGGAGAGACAGGGTGTTCTATGAGTACTACTGGGAAGATGCTTTCCCCCAGACACCTACACAATTCGCAGTCAGAACAGACCGCTACAAATTCATTCGTTCACAGGGCATTTGGGATATCAACCAGTTGTATGATCTGCAGCAGGACCCCCATGAAATGAACAACCTGATCCGGAGCCCGACACATCAGGACATTGCCGCACAACTGAACAGGGAACTCTGGGACTGGCTGGAAAAGACGAATGGTCTGCAGATTCCACTCAAGCGAATTACCGCGAAGAAGTCCGATCATCTGTTCAGAACCACCTGGTAAGATGGGCGCTGGTGCTGTCTGGAAGCGGCCGGCCACCGGTACCGTCGTCGGTCAATTGGCCGTGCGGCGGGACGCTCGCTCTGCCCTTGCTGAAATACGCCTTTCAGAACAAGCTTCCCCGGACGAACTCCGTCGCGGCGTACGCATCACAGGCGGTATCATCTGCCGTTCGCATACGCGTCGGACGCCCCTTGACCCCGGAGGAATGCGTGAGAATACGCTTCATGAGTGACTCGCTGCCGCGAACCGGATGGCTGCTTGCCGGCGTTCTTGCGGCCATGACGCTGAGCATCGGGGCGAGCCGCCTCCACGCGCAGGCCGGAACCATCGAGGGCCGCGTGACCGATGCCGGCGGTACGGCGCCGGTGCGCGGCGCGCTGGTCTCCGTGGTCGGCACGCAGATCGGGGCGGCGACCGACGTGGACGGGCGATTCCGGCTCCTCAACGTGCCGACGACGGCACGTGAGCTGAGCGCCAAGCGGATCGGGTTCAGGCCGATGACGGTGGCGATCACGCGCGACGCGCGCGGGAACGCCGTCATGGCGATCTCGATGACGGAGAGCGCCCTGACGCTCGAGGCGACGGTGATCACCGGCGCCGTCGGCGACACGCGCAAGCGCGCGATCGGCAACTCCGTCGCCACGGTGAACCCCACCGAACTCGTGGGCCGGAGCGCCGTGGCCAATATCACCGAGCTGCTGCAGGCCAAGACGCCGGGACTCACGCTGATGCCCGGCTCGGGCACCGTCGGCACCGCGGCCAACTACCGGTTGCGCGGCGCGGGCTCGCTCTACGCCGGCAACACGCCGACCATCTACGTGGACGGCGTGCGTATCAGCGCGCGCGGCATGGGCGCATACGACGCCTTCGGGCAGGTCACCTCGTCGCTCGACGCCATCAACCCGGCCGACATCGAGTCGGTCGAAGTCATCAAGGGGCCGGCGGCGGCCACGCTGTACGGCGCCGAAGCAGCGGCCGGCGTCATCCAGATCATCACGAAGCGCGGCCGCACCGGCCCGGTCCGTTGGGACGCGCGCTACGAAATGGGCAGTTCCGACTGGGACAAGAATCTCCGTCCGATGAACTATGCGATCACTACGGCGGCGCGCATCGCCGACCCCGTGGGCTACCCGGGATTCGTCGGCAAGGCGGTTGGGGACATCATCTCCCTGCGGCCGATGACCGACGGACGCGCACTGCGCACCGGGAACCTGACCAAGATGGCGGTGTCGGCCAGCGGCGGTGGAGATCGCTACAACTTCTTCGTCTCTCTCGGCCGTGACAAGGAAGAGGGTGTCTACTTCAACAACTTCGCGAACCTCAGCTCGGTGCGCGGCAACTTCTCGTTCGTGCCGTCGAACAAGCTGACCTTCAGCACCAGCATCGCGTACAGCAAGAACCACATCCGCCTGCCGCTCAATGACAACGCGGCGTCCGGCCTGATCATCAGTTCGTACCTGGCGACTCCGGGCCGCAACTACACCTTTCCCGCCGGTCCCGGCTACTTCACCATCACGCCCGAACTCGCGAACGTCTACGACAACCAGACGGTTGCCGACCGGTTCATCATCGGGTCGAGCGCCGAGTACAAGCCGTTCAGCTGGTTCACGAACAAGGTGCGCGTCGGCCTCGATGCGAACATCGGGCAGGCCCAGCTGTACTTTGCCCCTGATCCCCGGGCACCGTACGCCGCCCGCTTCAGCCTCGAGCTCGACAACACCAAGGGCTTCATCGCCGAAGGCCGGCCGATCACCAACGACCTGACGCTCAACTACGACGCCACGGTCACTCGCGACATCTCGCCGACACTCGCATCCAACACGTCGTTCGGCACGCAGTTCCTGGCCACGACGTTCAAGCGCACTGATGCGATCGGCACCGACCTCGGCAGCGTGGGCGTCAGGTCCGTGTCGTCGGCCGCGGTCAAGACGAGCTCCCAGGATTTCTCCGAGCAGAAGTCGGTCGGCTTTTACGCGCAGGAGCAGGTCGCCTGGCGCGATCGGCTCTTTGCCACCGCCGCGGTGCGCATGGACAACAACTCGGCGTTCGGTTCCGACCTCAACCGGGTCTTTTATCCCAAGTTGTCGCTGTCGTACGTGATCTCCGAAGAACCGTTCTTCCGGCTGCCGGGCGTGGATGAACTGCGCCTGCGCGCCGCCTGGGGCCAGGCGGGCAACGCGCCGGGTCCGCTCGATGCGCTGCGCACGTACTCGTCGTCGGTGGTCACGACGGCCGCCGGCACGTCGTCGGCGCTTCGGTACAGCGCGGTCGGCAATCCGGGTCTCAAGCCGGAGCGTGGCAGCGAAATCGAGCTCGGCTTCGAGGCCGGCGCGCTCGACGGCCGCGTCTCGGTGGACGCTACGTATTACTCCAAGCAAACCAAGGACGCGCTGATCCCGGTGGCCATCTCGCCATCCACCGGGTTCACCGGAAACCAGCTGACCAACCTCGGCACCATCTCCAACAGCGGCATCGAGCTCCGCGTCAGCGGGACGCCGGTCCAGCGCCGGTCGTTGACGGTCGAGACGACGCTGTCGATGTCCACGAACAAGAACCGGCTGGTCTCGTTCGGCGACGATCGCGCGCCGATCGCCTTCGGATCGTATGCGCCGTCGCAGCGCTACCAGGTGGGATACCCGCTGGGTGGCTTCTGGGCGCAGAAGGTGCAGCGCAACGCCGACGGCACGCCTGTGCTGGTCTCCGGGCGACCGGTGATCGACGCGACAAGCGTGTACATGGGCCCGTCGGTGCCGACGCGCGAGATGGCGTTCTCCACCGGCGTCACGATGTGGCAGAAGCTGCGCTTCCGCGGCCTGCTCGACTACAAGGCCGGGCACTACCAGTTCAACGTGAAGGATTGGCGGCGCGACCGGTCCGGTGTCTCATGGGAGACCGTGAACCCGGCGGCCGATCCGAACGACGTGCTCGTCCGGCAGTTCGCGGCCCAGACTTACCTGCACATCCAGAAGGCCGACTTCCTCAAGCTGCGCGACCTCACGCTGAGCTACGAACTGCCGGTGCGGATGGTCGAGCGGTACGTCAGCCGCGCCACCTTGTCGGTGTCGGGGCACAATCTGAAGATCTGGACCAAGTACGGAGGCGCCGATCCTGAAGTGAACTTCAACGGCACCTCGACCTTCAATCGCAACGATTCGTGGACCGTCCCAATGACGCGCCGCTACTCGGCCTCGCTCTCGGTGGGCTTCTAATGCATCCCGCACTCATGACAACGATTCGCCGGCTGTGTCTCACGGCGGCACTCGCGTTTGCCGCCACCGGCTGCAGCGACGTGCTGAACGTCTCCAACCCCGGCGCCCTGCAGGAAGAGCAGCTCACCAACCCGGCCCTCGAGCAGTTCCTCGTCAACGGCGCGGTCGGCGAGTTCCAGTATGCCCAGGGCTACTACGCTCTCTGGTCCGCCATGCTGAGCGATGAGGCGTACACCGATCATACGGAGGTCGGCATCCGGGAGCTGTCGCTGCATAATTTCAACGACCTCAACGGCACCAACGAGTCGGTCTTCGGCAACCTGTCGCGCGCGCGCGCGTCGGCCGATGACGCCGTCACGCGGTTGAAGGTGATTCTCGGCACCGGCGCGGGCGCGAGCCTGAGCGTGGCGCGGGCGCTCACCTATGGCGGCTACTCGTACGTGCTGCTCGGCGAAGGCTTCTGCGAGGCGCCCGTGAACCTGGGCCCCGGACTTGCATCGAACGAACTGCTGAAGCGCGCGGTGGCGCACTTCGACAGCGCCATCACGGTTGCCCAGGCCTACGCGGCGGTTCCCGGTACGTCGACGGCGAACGTGGCGGCCGCGACGGATCTCGTCAACCTGTCGCGCGTCGGAGCCGCGCGGGCATCGCTCAAGTCGGGCGACCTGGCCAAGGCCCGCACCTACGCCGCGCTCGTGTCCGACACCTATGAGAAGCTCGCGTACTACTCGGCGAACTCGGTGCGCGAGAACAACATCATGAACTCCGGCATCCGGACGGTGGGTGCGTGGCAGAGCATGGCCGTCCCGTTCCTGGGCCTCAATGATCCCCGGGTGCCGCAGACGGCGACCTCGCGCGGCGGGCTGCAGCAAGGGGCGCTCTGGGTCCCGTTGCGTCCGTCTCAGTACAGCGGCTGGGTGGCGACGGGAACCCCGCAGACGATCGACATCACGAGCAACGTGCGGTTCGCCGGCGGACTCGAGGCACGATACATCGGGATCGAGGCGGATGGCCCAACAGCCGCGATGCTCACGTTCGTGAACGCGCGCCGGGCCATCGGTGGCAAGGCGGCGGTGAACCTGACCGGCGCCGAGCTTCTCGCCGAGTTCAGGATGCAGCGCGGCATCGATTTCTATCTCACCGGCCAGCGGCTCGGCGATCTGCGCCGTTACAAGGTTGCCGGGACCGACCTGTTCCCGAAAGGCAAGTATCCGGTGAACGCCGAGATCTACGGCACGGCGACGTGCTTCATCGTGCCGCTGAGCGAGAAGACGGGGAATCCGAACTACAACTAGCGCGAGGACAACACAAAGCCCCACCGCTCGAAAGCGGTGGGGCTTCGTGTTGGTACGAGGACTAGCTGATCTTCGTCACGTTCTCAGCGGCGGGACCCTTCTGGCCCTGGACCACGTCGAACTCAACGCGCTCGCCTTCGGCGAGTGACTTGAAGCCCGAGCCCTGAATGGCCGAGTGATGCACGAAGCAATCCTTGCTGCCGTCTTCCGGCGTGATGAAGCCAAAGCCCTTCGCATCGTTGAACCACTTTACTGAACCGATCGCACGCATTGCAAACTCCTGGTGGTGTTAAGTCTCAGGAGTCCGGGCAACCCGTACATCCTCAGACGCCTGATCGATGAAAAAAGGACCTCGACAAGAGCGAGGCCCCTGATCAGTCGGACACTCACGCCATGTGCGCGGGTACCCTGTCTCAAAAGATGGGGGGTTCCGCACCAGAAAGCAAATTGGGTGGGGTCGGGACGCGTCATCCCAGCCCTGGCGGCAGCAGCTCCATCCCCATCGCGGTGGCGTTCGTCCGGACGCGATCATCGTACGACAGCACCGACACCGCCCCGATAGCCGCATGCGCCAACGCCGCGCTCGCCAGGTGGATGGCGTCGAGCGTGCGCACCGGTTCGTGCGGAAACGGCGCACGCGACCGCTCCAGCACCCGATCGCCCAGCTCCATGCGATCACACCCCGACTCCCACTCGGCGAGTGCGTCAAGCAGCGCGCGCGCGCGGGCACGGTCGATCGCGCCGAGCGCGGCGCCTCGCAGGATCGCCCGGGAGCACTCGGCGCCGGTCAGCATGGATGTCACCACCAGTTCCGCGTCTCGCAGCGCCGCCTGGGTGAATGCCGAGCGCGGCTCGCCGAGCAGCCACGCCAGCACGGCGCTCGACTCCGCGTAGACGATCACCGGTTGCCGCGTGTCCAGTCGAGCCACGCCTGCGCCGTGCCGTCATCCAGCGGCGGCCCGTCGGCGCAATACGCCACACGCGCATGCTCGGCAACGCGCAATTCGCCCGACGCGGCCAGGCGCAGCTTGGCCTGATCGACCGGCGACAACTCCGCTGCGCCCGGTGACAGGGGCGGCCGCAGCTCGGCCACAACGCGACCGCGGTCGGTGACGAGGTAGATCTCGCCGTCCCGCACCTCGCGCAGGGTGCGGCTGAGCTGGGCCTTGAGTTCGCGAATGCCGATGGTGCGCAGGGTCATTGTAGTCTCGTGTGACTACATTTTATGTTCGGATGTCGGTTCGCGCAAGGTGCGGCCTGGTCAGGCGCTCGCCTTCCGTTTGGCCGGTTTCCGCTTCGGCGGACGGCGGATGCGCCTCGGCTTGAACGGGAGCGCCTCGTCCACGAACGTCCGATAATCGGCGGTGAGTTCCTCGCCCTTCCGGATGCGGCGCAGCGCATGGAAGCGGCCGTCGTCGTCCGCCTCGACGTTCGGTCGGTCGGAGTGGTTCACGTACCAGCCGACCGACAACATGTTCAGGGTCGGCGGCACGGCGAGCTGGTCGCCCGAGACCATCCCGAAGTCCTCGTACAACGCACGAATGGCCTTGGGCAGCCGTCGCACCGCGGCGCGCGACACCCAGACGACGCGCTCGCTCTCGCCCTGGAACACCAGCGTCCCGGCCGGGATGTCGCGGATCGAGCGCACGCCCACGCCATGGATGCGTGAAGGCCCGATGCGGGCGTACACGCCGTCATGCGGCGCTCTTGTCTTCATGGCTTCGTTCCTGTGGTGAATGGGAATCCATGAGCAAGGTAACGAACGAAGCCCCACAGCCAACTGACTGTGGGGCTTCGGCTGGTCCACGTCCACAATCGTCCGGAAACCAGCCGTCCCCTCTTCCGTAGTGTCCGCATGCTCTCCGAGGAGTTCGTCCTGCTCCAGCGGGCTGTCGCTGGTCGGTACAGTGTGGTCGAGGAAATCGGACGCGGTGGCATGGGCGTCGTCTTCGCCGCGCGCGACGTGGCGCTCGACCGGCCGGTGGCCATCAAGCTGTTGCCGCCGGCGCTGGCGGCCATCGAGGAGTCTCGTCGGCGTTTCCTGCGCGAGGCGCGCACCGCGGCGTCGCTGTCGCACCCGCATATCGTCCCGATCTACGCCGTCGAGGAATGCGACGGGCTGGTCTTCTTCGTCATGGCGCTGGTGGACGGCGAGTCGCTCGGACAGCGGATACGCCGCCTGGGGCCGATGCCCTCGCGCGAGGCGTTGCGCGTGGTGCAGGAAGTGGCCTGGGCGCTCGCCCACGCCCATGCGCGTGGCGTCGTGCACCGGGACGTGAAGCCCGACAACATCCTGCTCGAGCCCGACGGCGATCGCGCGCTCGTGACCGACTTCGGCATTGCCTTCTCTGCCGGCCGACACACGCCCGTCGATGGCGTCGCGCTCGGCACGCCGGCGTATATGAGTCCGGAACACGGACGCGGAGAAGAGCCCGACGGACGCTCCGACGTCTACGCCCTTGGTGTGACGGCGTGGATGGCGTTTGCCGGGCGTCTGCCGTTTCCGGGGCCGAGTGCCACGGCGTTTCTCATGCAGCATGCGTCACTGCCCGTGCCCTCACTGGCGGAGGCGGTTCCTTCTCTTCCGCTACACGTCGCCGCCGCGATCGACCGCTGTCTCGCCAAGAATCCCGCCGTGCGCTGGCCGGGCGCCGAGGAGCTGGCGCAGGCGCTCTCGACCGAGCGAGCACGGCTTCCGGTGGTTCCACCGCCAGTTCGCGCCTTCCTGCGCGAGTGGGATCGCGCGGGCGCCGAGTTCGTGACCGCGGGGACGGCCGCCGCGGCCTCGGGCCTGATTGGGCTGACCCTCACGCTCTGGCCCGCACAGGGAAGGTCGTGGGCAGACGCGCTCAATATGGAGCTCCTCTCCGCGCTGTACGTCGGGGCGGCCGTGCTGGTCGGGGGGCTGGCAGTCGAACGACTAGCTCACCTTGTTCAACACGCGCGAAGGTTGCTGCGCACGGGATACGCGGCGCGCAGCCTCCCTTCGGCCATCGCGATCGAGCGTCCCGAGCGAGCCGAGGAAGCGCGCTTCGTCGAGTCCGACACCGGACGCGCGGGGTGGGTGCCCGGCAGTGTTGCCCTCGCCATCGGAGCAGCGTCCACGTGGGGAGTGTGGCAGACCGGTACCGGGTCCTTCGTCGCCATCGTCCTCGCCACAGCCTCGGTAGTGGCCCCCGCCGTCGCCGTTCGCTCGTGGTGGACGCTGCTCCATCGTCGGAATCCCGAGGGGCTGTGGAACCGGCTCGCGCTCGGCTGGCTGGGTCGCGCGCTCTTCCGCGTGGCCGGTCTTGGACTCGGTCCCGTGCGAAGAGCGCGACTTGAGGGTGGAGAGCCCACGGTGCGGGGACTTGGCGAACGAGCGCGGCAGGTCTTTGCCGCACTCCCGGCGGCG
>ERZ1292633.1388-Hain-H41-02um-R1-1388-length-26246-cov-7_pt1 | contig 26246 bp, 17 predicted proteins | sample MGYA00564406_ERZ1292633 | MGnify/ENA primary metagenome ERZ1292633 (study PRJEB36523, sample SAMEA6512639) | groundwater metagenome | collected 2019-01-08 | study: AquaDiva: Metagenomics assemblies of 32 groundwater samples | reverse complement strand
TGGACGATTATTTTACGCCGGCAGCTTCCCGAGGGGGAGAAAATGCCTTCGCTCTGGCGAATGTACTGGCACCGCATGACGGGGTACGCCGTTGGTTACCTTACGCCACTGAACCAAGCCGGAGGAGAACCAGCGCGAGTCGCACTCCTCCTCGCTGATGGTGTGCCGAGTAAGAGTGCGGTCGCGTCGGCAACTCTCGATATCGCCTTCGAGCTCTGTTCGTACGTGGTGTTCATCGCATTGGGCGTCATCTTTGCACTGATCGGGCACCAGGGTGGAGTGGGAACGTTGGCGATTATGGGAGGCGGTTTGACCTTAGCATTTGCGACGCTCGTCAGTTTCTTTTTTGCACTCTCTCGAGGGAAGTCCATGGCAAAGCCCCTCTTCCATTTCCTGCGCCTCGATCGTGTGAAGCGTTTTCGTGGTGTTGAACTTTGGCTGGAGGAGACTGAAGATTTGATGGGGAAGTTTTTCTCCGGGGGGACATCCACCGTGGTCGGTATATCGTGTCTGTCGATGGTAATGGTGGCATTCCGTGTGGTGGAAACGTTCTATATTGCGTGGGGATTCGGTGTTTCGCTGAACTTTGCTCAAGCATTTCTGATTAGTTCCTTGCCAGGTTTGGCGCTCATTTTGCCTGTGCCTGCGGGATTGTGAATTTTCGAATGAGGATTTGCTGCGGTTTTTGCCGCCTTGGCGGTACCGCTTGATCCTGTCGCTTTTGCGCTCATTATCCGGTTACGTGACGGTGTATTTATGGCACTCGGTATTGGGCACATGATTCGCACGGGGACGGTTTGGATGCTGCGCAAAGGAGTCAAAACAAAATAGTATGCCGACCGATGCTGAAAAATCGATCTTTCGGATTCTTGCCTACTTTGCGCATTTTCGATTTCCGTTGACGTTGCTGGAAATTCAGAAGTGGTCTGATGGCGACGCACGACCGGCTGGCGATATTGAACACGTATTGTCGTCATCCGTTTGGCTTCGCGAACAAGGCCTACAGTCGTTCGATGGTTTTTGGGCCTTAGGAGATGTGGTGGTGTGGCGCCAAGAGCGCATTATGCGCATGACGGATGCCCTTCGAAAGTCGCGAAAACTCACCAAGATTGCGCGGGTCATGGCGCGAATCCCCTGGGTACGTATGGTTGCCTTGTGCAACTCGCTCGCCTTCGCCTTCACCAATGAATCGAGTGATATCGACGTGTTTATCGTGACATCGCAAAAGCGGATTTGGTCGACGAGGCTCGTTATCGCCGGAACGCTCGCTCTACTCCGCGCCCGTCCTGGTGAACGAGCAAAGGATCCTTTGTGTCTCAGCTTTTTTGTGACCGATGATGCACTCGATCTCTCTTCGATGAAAATCGGACCAGAAGATCCGTACATGGCGATGTGGATTGCGACGTTGGCACCGGTGATTCATCGCGACGAAACGCTCACCAAGATGCGCGCGGCGAACGCCTGGATTCGGCGTGATGTTCCCCATGCGCCCCGCGTACAACGCGCGGCGGTGTATAGCGTTCGTCAAACGTGGACGCTTCCCGACGTGCCATTTTTTGAACGAATTGCCGAACGTGTGCAGCGAAGTCGTCTCCCGGCACACCTTCGTACGATGATGAATCACGATACACGCGTCGTGATTACCGACCGCATGTTAAAATTTCATCACAACGATCGACGTGAAGAAATTTTGAATGCTTGGCGCTCGCGTTGCCAAGCCGCGGGAGTATGAAGTTTTTTGGAAATTGGACGACGTTTTTCTTAAGTGCGGTGGTTTTTCTTTTACCCTGGCAAACACGGTGGATGTACGGAGCGGTGGATATTGCTGGCGCACACACTGAGTTTGGAGTCATGAGTTTATATGTTACCGAGGTGCTTCTTGTTCTCGGTTTGGCACTAGGAATCTTCCTCGATCGAAAATCTTCAACCCCGAAGATCGCACTCGATCATCAGCTTCCCATCCGTTTCGGTGGTGTGCTCCTTGTCATCGCGATGCTTGGCACGGCCTTTGCCGATCGAAGCGCTTTTTCCTTTGCGGCAGTCGTGCACCTTGCGGCGGCGTATCTTCTTTTTGTTGCAATTGTCCTGGATCACGTGCGACTTCGGCCATTGTTGTGGAGTTTTGTGCTCGGTCTTGTCCCCCCGATTGTCCTCGGACTCCTTCAGGTTTTCGGTGGAACATCGCCAGCCAGCACGCTCCTTGGGTTAGCAGCGCGCGATGCTGCTCAGCTCGGTGATGCTGTGTTCACTGTTGGAGGTGAACGGGTACTTCGGGCATACGGAAGTTTCCCGCATCCCAACATCTTTGGCGGATTCATTGGTGTCGGCCTCTTTGCCTGGTGGAGTGTGATGGCGCGGTTTCGTCGACGAAAGCTGTACGGTCAGGTGGCGGTATTTGGAACAGGGTTGCTCTTGATTGGGTTGGTGTTCACCGGATCGCGCTCAGCGTTTCTGGGTGTGTTTGTAGGACTGGCACTGATGATGATCGTTAAAATGATGAAATCAATGCGTCTTGCTCGGCCACTCGTGGCAGTGTTGGGAATGCTCGCTGTCGCCGGATCGTTATTCGCATCGTTTTCGTTTGCCGATGTGGCAGCAGACATTCGTGGTGGGGGAGTGAACGAAGAACGTTCGCTCACCGAACGGGTTGCGCTCTACGAAAAGTTTGTTCCGTTCATGCTCGTCACCAATCCGTGGTTTGGCCATGGAGCCGGCTCGTATGTGTTGTCCTATGCGGACTTTGATGCGGGAAAGGACGTCTACAGTTATCAACCGATTCATAACGTTCCACTTCTTATCCTTGCTGAATTGGGTATCCTCGGGTTCCTTGCTATCATTGCGTGGGCAGCGAGTGTTGATCGAATCAACTTTGGTCGCTTTCCAAACAAGGACGCGCTTTCAGCCTTTGGCATGGGCAACGTCATCTTGTTGATTCTTTTTTACGACCATTATTTGTGGTCGTCGTGGGCTGGATTGTCCTTGATCGCTTTTGTGATGGCGATGACGGTGCGCATGGGGGAAGAGAATTAGCAATCTTGACCGAAGAGTGCTAATTTTCTATGATGTCGTTACAGATAATTTTGTTATTTCTATGAAACTCAAGCCTTTGGGAAGTAATCTCATTATCGAATCGGCACCAGAAGAGACGACGACGGCCTCGGGAATCATTTTGCCTGATACGGCCAGTAAAGATGCACAAGATCGGGGAACTGTTATTGCGGTTGGTCCAGGAAAAGTTCTGGAGAATGGCACCCGGCAGACGATCGATATTACGGTGGGAGAAAAAGTGATCTTTAAAAAGTGGGGCAAAGAAGAGATTGAAGTTAAAGAGAGTGGAGTGAGCAAAAAGTACCTCATTGTTTCGGCGGATGAGGTCATGGCCGTTCTTGAAGATTAATCCAGGATTTTTATGGCAAAAGTTATTACGTTTAACGACGACGCACGGAAGAAGATTAAGGACGGCGTCGATAAGCTCGCGAACGCGGTAAAAGTCACGCTCGGACCAAAGGGCCGAAACGTGATTATCGATCGTGGATTTGGTTCGCCGATGGTGACGAAAGACGGTGTCTCGGTGGCGAAAGAGATCGAGCTCGCCGATAAGCTCGAAAACCTCGGTGCGACATTGGTGAAGGAAGCAGCAAGTAAGACCAACGATGTTGCTGGCGACGGAACAACGACGGCGACCGTGTTGGCCCAGTCGATTATCGAGCAAGGTCTTCGGACGGTGAGTGTGGGTGGCGACGTACAAGCGCTTCGCAAAGGTATCGAACATGGCGTGCAGATTCTCGTTGATGAGATCGCGCGTATCGCGACCCCAGTGAAAGGAACGCCAAGTGCCATTCAGCAAGTCGCATCAATTTCCGCCAACGATCCAGAAATCGGCAAGATGATTGCCGAAGCCATGGAGAAAGTTTCGGAAAATGGCGTTATTACCGTGGAAGAAGGAAACGCGTTCGGAATTGAGGTTGATGTGGTGGAAGGCATGCAGTTCGACAAAGGCTATGTTTCGCATTACATGGTGACGAACACGGAACGTATGGAAGCGGAGTATTCGGATGTTCCGGTCCTCATTACCGACGGAAAAATTTCATCGATCCAAGAAATTCTTCCGGTATTGGAAGAGCTTGCGCGTTCGGGCAAGAAAGAGCTGATGATTGTGGCCGAAGACGTCGACGGTGATGCTCTTGCAACGTTGATCGTGAATAAGCTTCGCGGCATGTTCAACGTACTTGCCGTGAAGGCACCGGCGTACGGTGATCGTCGCAAAGCGATGCTTGAAGATATTGCCGTGGTGACGGGTGCAACACTCGTTTCGGCTGAAAAGGGCATGAAGCTCGAGGCGACGAAAAGCACCGATCTTGGCCGCGCACGTCGCGTTGTTTCCACCAAGGACACCACGACGATCGTAGAAGGCGCGGGCGACAAAGCGTTGATTGCGGCTCGCGTTGGACAACTGAAGGCGCAGCTCGAGCAAGCAGACTCCGATTTCGATAAGGAGAAGCTCCGCGAGCGCATGGCAAAGCTTGCCGGAGGCGTGGCAGTCATCCGTGTTGGTGCGGCGAGCGAAGTGGAGATGAAAGAAAAGAAGCATCGCATCGAAGATGCGGTTGCGGCAACGAAAGCTGCGATCGAGGAGGGAATCGTTCCTGGCGGTGGTGTTGCCTTGTTGCGCGCATCGTCGAAGCTTCAAGAAACGGTCGATCGTGCCGAAGGATTTGAAAAAATCGGTTTGCAGATTCTGTTGTCCGCAATCAAAGCACCACTGTGGCAGATTGCCGAGAATGCGGGCGAGAAAGGTGATGTTGTGGTGCGAAATGTGTTGAAGGCAACAGGGAATCAGGGTTGGGATGCGATGTCGCATGATCCAGAAGCCATGGTCGACATGATTGCATCGGGTATCGTCGATCCTGCTAAGGTGACGCGTTCCGCACTCCAAAATGCTGCATCAGTCGCGGTGATGATTCTCACGACCGAAGCAGCGATTACGGAAGTCGTAAAGGACGAGAAATCGTCACAGGGTGCGCCGGGTGGGGGAATGGACATGTACTAAGACGGTGAGGGGTTGGGGGTGGATAAAAGAAAAATCGGGCCTAAGCCCGATTTTTCGTTGTGGTATACATGGTGGGCAAGGTGTGTGTGAGGGGAAATAGTCGTCGTAGGTCAGCGTGGCGGCAAGTGAGTTTCACGAGACGACTGAGAGGCTCGCGAAGGGTGACCTTCGCACATCTGTCTGAAAGGGCAAACGTTCCTGGTAAGGCCGAAAGCATCTACGGAGTGGGAAGTTCCTCCGTAAAAGCTTGGAACGGGATGAATAGCCAGAACAAAAGCTAAGGCGGCCAGTTGGCCATAGAAATCCGTGACGGGTGCTCACGCGCCCGATCTCCCCACGAAAGGAGGTACTTACGGGTCCGGATGCCGAAGCTTTGTGTGTTTCTGCGTTAGCCAAAAGCTTTCGCAGACGTTGAGAGGACCCCCTGGGGGCTTCAATGGATGCCGGCCTTCGGGCACGTCATCGACGCGGTACTCTCCACACACCCCACTTACGAGAACGTCTCCACCAAACGGTGTGGGGACGTTCTTCGCATTCAAAAAAGATTTTAAAAAGCGAACGACCCGGTTCCTCGCGAGAGGTTCCGGGCCATTGCGTCGTTCGTGACACGTCGTCGCCGCGACGTGCCGTTGTGCCGGATGCTACTCCGGCTGGGCTGCGGTGGCGGCGAGGGCCACCGTCGGGGCGGGGACGATGACGTCCTGGTGCTCCCGGAGGGTCTCGACCGCCAGCTCCTCACCATCGAAGGTGAAGATCTGGCAGAACGTGCTGTTCCGTGGCGTCTTGCCGTCCTCGAGCAATCCCGCCCTGTAGAAGGCACTGGTCGGCCGGGCGTTGCACCATGTGGTGTTCGTCCGGACGAGCTGGATGTTGGCGCGGACGAGGTCCCGCCAGTCCAGCCCGTTGGCCGCGGCGATGCCCTTGTACGAGTCACCGAACTTGGCCTTCATCACCTTGCTGCCCACGGGGGGCGGGGCGGTGACGGTGGCGATGGGCGGGGCGACCGGCTCGGGCGGTGATCCGTTGCCGCCCCACGCGACGAAGCCGACGAGGAGGAGCGCGGTGACCAGGCCGGTGATGGCCAGGTTCCGGTTGTCCTCACGGTTCCAGGCGACGAAGCGGCGGTAGCCGCTCACCGCACGGTCCTTGATCCACGTCGCTGCGAAGAGGAAGCCGACGACGATGACCGCCAGGGCATCGATGAACCCCCGTGCGGAGGGATCGACGCCCATCTCGGTGAGCTCGGCGTCGGTGGGGGTGGTACGGGAGGACGAGGAAGGAACGGGGGAGCGGGAATCGCTCATGGGAACTCCTGCCAGGCTGTGGCAACACCAATATACCAAAATTTGGCTAACTCGTCAACGAAAATGGAAAATTGTGGGCAAATCGTTGACGGATGGCCAAGGGTGGCGCAGTTTGGTATCGTACTGTTAGAATTTACGCTTCTTCTATGGAAAATGCTCAGAATCCGAATGATATGTCAGGACAGGGAGGGCAGGGCATGCCAGGCAACCCGCCAAGCGAACCAGCGATGATGACGCCACCTCCAGTGACGCCTGCTCCTGAATCAGCGCCAATGCCCGAGCCAACCCCGGCTCCGGCAGCTGAACAGCCACGTGCCGAGGTTCCTCCGGTTGTCCCTATGGCCGCTGCCACTGGCACGCCTCACGCCGGCGAACGCCGCGTTATGGCTGCGATGAGTTACTTGGGAGCACTGTGTCTTATTCCGCTGTTGTTCGCTCGCGATTCAGAGTTTGCGCAGTACCATGCAAAGCAGGGGCTCATTCTTGCGATCATCGGGTTCGCGCTCAAGATCGTCAGCGATTTGCTGTGGAACATTCCATTCGGTGGAGCGCTGAGCATGATTGCGGGTATCGCGCTGTTGGTGGTGTCGATTATGGGTATCGTGAAAGCGTTCAATGGTGAACGCTTCGAAATTCCGCACATCTCTGAGTGGGCAAAGAAAGTAAACTTCTAAATGTTCGCATGGCCTCGACGTTGCATCACGCCCTCGAGAGCCTCAAAGAGCGCCATGGCCTTGCGGTCGTGGCGCTTGGTCTTGAGGCGTCTCGGGCCCGTGTTGCAGATCTCGAGGTTGCAATGAGTGACCCGGCGTTTTGGCAAGAACAAGAAAAGGCACGTCACGTCTCCCAAGAAGCCTCGGAGCTCAAGAAAGAGGTCGAGGCGTGGGACACGATTGGCAAAGAAATCACCGATACCATCGACATGCTGGCACTCGCTGAATCGGAAGGGAGCGCGAAAGATCTTGCCGATATCGATGTGAGCGTGGCCGAGTTGGGACGCCGTTTTTCGGCCATGGAATTTCAGATGCTTTTTTCGGGCGACTACGATTCGCGCAATGCGATTTTGTCGTTTCATGCGGGTGCTGGTGGAACCGACGCCACGGACTGGGTGGCGATGTTGCTGCGCATGGTGAGTCGATTTGCTGAACGGCAAGGATTTGCCGTCGACATCCTTGATGAGTCTCGTGGAGAAGAAGCGGGATACAAAAGTGTCACGATCACTGTTCATGGTCGTCACGCCTACGGATTCCTCCGTTCCGAGGCCGGTGTTCATCGTCTTGTGCGCATCTCGCCGTTTGATGGGGAGCAGATGCGTCACACCACGTTCGCGCTCATCGAGGTGCTTCCGGAGTTTGCGGACGTCGACGAGAAAGCTGTCGAACTGGATATGGACGATGTTCGGATCGATACGTTTTTGTCGTCGGGTAAAGGCGGACAGTCGGTGAATACCACATACAGCGCGGTTCGCGTCACACACACGCCGACGGGAATTTCGGTTAGTTGTCAGAACGAGCGTTCGCAATTACAGAACAAAGACACTGCGCTCAAGGTGCTGAAGTCCAAGCTCTATCGTATTATGGTTGCGGAACGTGCCTCGAAGTTGGCCGACATTAAGGGTCAGCATAAGAGCGCAGAGTGGGGAAACCAAATCCGCAGTTACGTGTTGCATCCGTACAAGATGGTGAAAGATCATCGCACGGATGTGGAAACGTCGGATACCGACGCGGTCCTCGATGGCGAGCTCCAACCGTTCATCGAAGCGTACTTGCGACAAGACGCAGAAACGCGAAACGCATAATTATGACGTACCAAAAAGCACTCGTCACCGGGGGATCGGGGTTTATTGGATCGCATCTGGTGGATGCGCTCGTTGCGCGTGGAGTTGTCGTGACCGTGGTGGATTTGGTCGAACCGACTGACGATCGACGGAACGATCAGGTGACGTACAAAGTTTTTGATATTCGTGACAAAGGGTTGACCCAGACCGTGTTTAGCGTGATGCCGGACGTCATTTTTCACCTTGCTGCTCACGTTGACGATCGCGCATCCGTGCTCGATCCCGTCATGAATGCCGAACATAACATCATGGGGACGCTGAACGTCCTTGAAGCATCGCGTAAGGCGGGTGTGAAACGTTTCGTGTTTGCCTCAACAGGAATCGCTTATGGGAGAGCGGACGTCATTCCGACGCCAGAATCCACGGTCTCGAAACCACTCACGCCGTATGCGGTTTCGAAGTTGTCAGGGGAACGATATTTGAAATGTTATGAAACGGTGCATGGGCTGTCGTGGATGGCACTGCGTTTTGCAAATGTGTACGGTCCACGCCAAGATGGAAGCAAAGAGTGTGGAGCGATCGCTATTTTTACCAGTCGGCTCCTTGCCGGGCAGTCGGTGAATATCAATAACGATGGAAAAACGACGCGCGATTACGTTCACGTTTCCGATATTGTGAACGGGTGCCTTGCCGCCGCCGATTCGACGGCCTGCGAGGTGGTAAACCTCGGAACCGCGCAACAGACAACGACCCTCGATCTCCTCACGTACGTCGAAAGCGCGATCGGAAAATCAGCAGAACGAATCGAAAAGCCTGGTGTCGTCGACGTCGTAAAGCATTGTGCACTTTCTGTGGATAAGGCACGAAGTCTTCTACAATGGGCGCCGTTGACGCCGCTGAAGTTAGGCGTTGAGCAAACCGTTGCCTGGTACAAGTCGCGTCTATGAAAATAGTGGTGACCGGTGGTGCCGGCTTCATTGGTTCGCATCTGGTGGATGAACTCGTGCGCACGGGGAACGAGGTTCTTGTGATCGACCATTACCAGCGTGAGAAACTGCGATTTGAAAATCCGAGTGCCACTATCCATAAAATTTCTTTCGGTCACGAATCGCTCGAGCAGATTTTTGCTGCCGAACGTCCGGATGCCGTTGTTCACCTGGCGGCACAAATTAGTGTGACGGCGTCGATCGTTGATCCACTCTACGATGCGCAGCGCAACATCCTCGAATCCCTTCGTTTAGTGCAGATCGCGGCCAAAGCGGGGTGTCACCGGTTCATTTTTGTTTCGAGTGGTGGTGCGATTTATGGCGATCACCCCGTGCGCCCAACACCACTCCTCGACGATGCCTATCCGTTGTCACCGTACGGCGTTGCGAAGTTTTCTTTTGAACATTATCTTGAAGGATTTAAAGAACAGTATGGCCTGAAGCCGATTTCGCTTCGTTTTGCCAACGTCTTTGGACCACGACAACAGCTGAAATCGACGGGCGAGGGAAATGTGATGGCAGTCTACTTGGCGCGTATTATTCAGGGCGAGCCGGTCGTCATTTTTGGTGACGGATCAGCGACGCGGGATTACGTCTACGTTCGTGATGCGGTGAGCGCTATCATCGCCGCGCTTGCATCGGACGTCACGGGTATCGTGAACATCGGCACAGGCATCGGTATTTCCGTGCAAGAGGTGTATGACACGATTATGGATATTCACGGGGATCGTCATCCGTTGATCTACGAGCCGTTTCGCAAAGGAGAAGTGTTCCACAGCGTGATCGATCCGGCGACGGGACGAGAATCCTTGGGATGGGAGGCAAAAGTGTCCTTCCGGGAAGGAATGGAAAAAATGTACGCGTGGTTTATGGAGCATTTTGGAAAAAGAAACTAAGTTACTCACTAACTTAGTTTGCGACAAACTAAGTTTCTCGGCCTATGCTTAAAAAATCCTACGGTCAGCATTTTTTACGCGATGAAAGCGTTGTTGAGCGCATTATCGAGGCAGCGGCGATCCAGCCGGGGGAGTTGGTGATTGAAGTCGGGCCAGGGGGAGGGGCGTTGACGAAACGTCTTGCGGAGATTGGGAACGACCTGATTCTTATCGAAGCAGACCGTGATCTCATCGAGGGGCTTCGAGAAACGTACCCTCGAGCGACCGTCGTACATGCCGATGCGGCACAAGTTGATTTTGATGTGTTGACCCAAGGAAGACGGTGGGTTTTTGTCAGTAATCTTCCATACAACGCCGGCAATGCGATCCTCGAGGCGGTATTTCGCGCCAAGAATGTTCCAAACCGATTAGTGGTGATGGTGCAGAAAGAAGTAGGGGAGCGGATGATGGCTGCGCCAGGGGAGATGAGTGTGTTGTCGGTCGCGACGCAGATATTTTGTGCGGTGAAGCGCGTCTGTACGGTAAAGCCAGACGCTTTTGTGCCTCCGCCAAAAGTAGATTCGGTTGTGCTGGAAATGATCCCGCATGCTGAGATCAGTGGAAATGCCGAACAAATTATCGGTTTGGCGAAAATCGGTTTTGCGCACCGTCGAAAACAACTCCGTCAAACCCTTGCACAGGGCGGTGTTGCCGATCTTGTTGCCATCGATCGTGCACTGGAAGCGATGAGCCTCCCAAAAACCGTCCGTCCGCAAGAACTTTCAATCGAAAATTGGATCACGCTTTGGAGCACACTTGCGCACAATTGAGCACACTTGTTCTTCGCTCTTGAACACCTACCTTATCCCCTCATTTTCAACCTGAATCGCATCAGTGTTCACCCCGTATCGTGATATACTTTTCACGACTATGGCCGATGAGGACCGAATTTACGTCACGCGAACCAAGCCAGTCCTTTCGCGCGAACAAAAAACAGCGTTTGGATTTGTGTTGGGCTTTGGGGCCCTCGCTTTAGTTTTCGGCTCGTTCTATTTGTGGAAGCATGTCGCCTCGCCATTTGTGCTGACGTATACCGGCCCGAAATTTTTGACGGGCGACGAACAGCAGCAACAAGAAATGGATCGATTGAAAGGGGAGGATACCGATGATGACGGTCTTGATGATTACAGCGAACTCTACGTGTATCGCACGAGCCCGTATTTGAAAGATTCCGACAGCGACGGTGCTGACGACAAGACGGAAGTGATGAATGGTGACGATCCGAACTGTTCCCCGACGATGCCGTGTGCCAGCGTTGCTGCTGACACGGTGAATCCGACGGATCTTCGTGGTTCATTTGCCGAAGATCTTGCTAAAGAGACGGCGGGATCGGTCGCTGGCGGAGCTCCGTCGGCAGAGCCGGTTGATATCGTGGCAACGCTCGCAGCGATGTCGACAGACCAGATTCGCGCGCTCCTCATCGAAGCCGGCGGTGATCCTACAACGATTAATGCATTGACGGACGATCAGCTTCGATCGGCGCTCGCGCAAGCACTCGGAGATCTTCAGTCATCAACGACCAGCGTTGAGTCGGATACTTCAACCACGACCACGACGGAAACATCAACGACTGAGCCGACGTCTAGCAATCCATCGCCGTAACGTATGACGGATCGTTTGCGAAAAATCTTTGCTTCGATGTTGCTGACGCTGGTTTTGTTTGCAAGTTCGGCGGGACTCTTGCTGTATCCAAAAACTGCCCACGCTATTCTTGGCGCTGGCGATACCTCGGCAACAATTTTGGACTGGCCACGTATTCAGGAATGGATCATCAAGACGCTCAAGGATATCGGCGAGAGTGCCCTTGTGGTGTCCATCACAACAGCGCTTATTAACACCATGACGTACGCGGCGGATCGTTTGGCCTACGATGCCGCGGTGTTCATCGCGTCCGGTGGTGACGGGGAAGATCCGATGTTTGAAAATCGTACGATTGGTGAATACTTTGCAGACTACGGAGCGTCCGTGGCAGGTGAGGCGCTTGGTGCGATGGATGAGGAAAAAATTCTGGGAAACTTCAGTCTTTGTCAGCCAAGCGCCGATGTTACATTGGCGTTTAAGTTTGGGTTGAAAGGAGTTTTTTCCCGACCAAAGCCTTCATGTGACTTCAATGAAGTGAAAGAAAATTGGGGAGGTTTCCTAACCGATATTGCGACAACCGCCAAATCGCCGTTCGATAAGAACTCGCTGATTGTGGCAAAGCTCGCTGACGCCTACAATCCAAAGTCCAACGATTTTTCGGTGGGTATCATGTTGTATAGCGACGTCCTGAATAAAGCACAGACCGATGCGGCGCTGAATGCACAGCGCCAACTTTTTGGCAGTTTCTTTAAAGACAAAACCGACTTCATCACCGGTCGCGTCGAAACCCCAGCCGAGTTGCTGGCAAGCGATTTTACAAGAAAACTTGCAGGGCCGGATGACACACGCAAATTGATCGGCATCCAAACGCTCGGCGACAAAGATATTTTGAAGCAGATTGGTTTACATGCCGGATCGGTGTTTACGAATACCTTGCTCTCGAAATTTACCGAGAAACTCTTTAACGGATTGTTTGGTGGCATCGATCAGTCCGACATTGATCCGTTTGATGACGTCAGTTTCAATTCCGATGGTTCGGAAGACGCGCGTCAGAGTTTCCGCAGTTTCTTGGCCGCAACACCATTAACGATTGAGAATTACAGCATCCTTGGCGAATTTGGCGCGTGTCCGTCGCAAGGGAAGGGTTTGTATAACTGTGTTGCAGATTCCTCGTTAATCTCAGCAGTTGCTCGTGCCGACGGTGGAGCATCAGTAACGATCGGTGAAGCCATGGAAGAAGGCTTGCTCAATAGTTCATGGCCATTGATTCCATCGGCGGATGCTGCTCGTGATCAAGATCCATTCTGTTACAGCTACGGCTACTGTCATGGAAACCTCGTCAAACTTCGTAAGGCTCGTATCATCTCCGTTGGTTGGGAACTTGCTGCAGAATCGAACGCGAACAGCGAAGCAAGCCCGATCACGCTTGGCGAAGTCGTCGATAGTTTCCACGTTTGTAACGATCAAGGGGGGCTTGATGACAACCATCCATGGTGTCATTTGATTGATCCGGATTGGGTGTTGAAGTATCCAGAAACACAATGCAAAGCGCAGGTCTACGGTCAGCAGCTGGTTGCATCGGTGACCGATGAACGTTTGCAAGAATGCGTGGACATGCCAAGTTGTATCGATGAAGACGGTGATGGAAATTGCACCGGCGGATATGGGTACTGTGTGCGCGAAGAAAATGTATGGCGCTTCCGTGGCGAAGAATGTCCGGATTACTACGGTTCGTGTAGTACATACCAAGATCCTGATGGCAACGAGGTGAATTTCCTCAGCAACACCACGAACGGCGACGGTTGTACGGCCGACTCCGCGGGGTGTTTGTGGTACTCCACGCAAAAAATTGATGACAGCGGATCGTTCGATTGGCCAGATTACAGTACGGAAACATTGTTGGTGGCTGCTGAGGCTGGCGACGATATTTATCGCAACCGAATGTACTTCACTGCCGAAGTAGAAGATTGTTCGGCAGACGATGCCGGTTGTCGGGAATTAGTGTCGCGTGAGAACGGGGCGACACTGAACATGATCAGTAACGCATCGTTCGAAGACGATGATGATGCCGACGGTATTCCGGATGGCTGGTTGATTAGTGGATCAGGAACAACGTATGCCGACGATGCATCAGTAATGTTGAGCGGAACGGATGCGGTGAACCCTGGCGCTTCCGGCATCGTCTATCAACCGGGCTTGGTGTTGTCACAGGGTGCAGAATACACACTTTCTTTCTACGCCAAGCAGAACGCATCCGCGGCTACGACCGGCGTTCTTCTTGCCTTAACCGCCAACGATGGATCGGACGTCGACTTCCGAGGATTTGACCTGTCGGGTGACTGCAACATTTACGCGTATACCGCGTACAATCTTCTGGAAGTTGTGGCGACGCCGGGCAGCGATTATGCGCGATATTCGTGTACGTTTACCGTTCCAACGCTCGCGAATACTGCTGCCGAAATCACGGCGATCGTTGACCTGATGGGCGGTGACCTGTGGTTTGATGACGTTCAGTTGGAACAAGAATCGGCAGCCAGTGATTTCCACGAAGAGTACAGCACGGCGTCGCTCGATTTAACATACGTCAAAGCGCCACCGCCATACCTTGGATGTACGGGTGGAGCGGAAGACCCGGTGGAATGCGCCAATTACGCAACAGTGTGTTCGGAAACGAACGTCGGCTGTTCACTCTACTCACCAACGAACGGTGATCCTGCAATTGCCGGTATTGCCGACGCCACCGATGCCTGTCCGTTGGTGTGTGTGGGATACGACACCTTTAAGCAAGAAGCGACACGATACGAACCGGATGGAAATTTCCCCGTCTACTTCATCCCAGAGAGCGCCGAAGAGTGTAGCGCACAATTTGTGGGATGTGACGAATTTACGGATATCTCGTCGGAAGAACCGTCGTATTTCACGTACCTTCGCGCATGCGTCACCTCGACCCAGGCCGACGCCAACACGGCAACATCGGACGCTGGAGCAACGTTCTATACGTGGGAGGGATCGGATACCGATGGCTACCAGTTGAAAACATGGACATTATTGGAGTCCGACATGGGCGCCTTGGCGTACACGTATGCCTCGGGCGTGGGAACCGATAGCGCGCCAGATCAAGCGCCATGTACGAGTTGGACATCGGGAGAGACGGGGATCACATGTAATGATGACTCTATCAGCAGTGGAGTTTTGGATTCGGATACTGCGAGTTGTGATGAGCACGACGACATTATCACGAATCCTGATTGCCGAGAGTTCTACGACGTTGATGGGTTAATCCACTACCGTGAATGGACGGATACCGTGACGGTTGATGATGCGTGTGTGACGTACCGCAAGACGGACATCGTGGGATCGGACGTCACAGAACAGGAAACGAACTGCGAAGAATCTGGTGGTTATTTTGATAGCACAACGGTGACGTGCCGATACTACGGTAACGCCGCGGAGAGTTTTGAATGTCCGGTGAAGGAAGCGGGATGCCGCGAATACACCGGAGGCCGCAGTCGTAACAGCCGACAAGCATTTGCGGAATACTTCGAGGAAGGTGACCTTACGAATTGGGAAGCGGCGAGCGCGAGTACCGTCACGTTGTCGAACGAATCGATTGCGACGGACGGTCACTCGTTGTCATCAAATAACGAGACGGTGTGGACGTACGTTGGGACGAACAGCACGGCCTGTGCCGTGGATGAAGGGTGTGAAACGACGGCGGGAAATCTTGGTGGTATTTGTACGCTTTCCAACGGTGAAACATCGTGTGGAACGTTGAGCGAAGACTTGTTTGCCGGTAAAACCTACACGGTATCGTTCTGGGCGAAAGGAACCGGAACACTCTCGGTTGGATTCGATACCGCAGTGAGTGGCACACCAGCCATCGATGCGGCATTTGCGAACGGCGCGAGCGCGATGACGCTCAACACTGATTGGAATGAGTACTCGTACGGTCCGCTCGACATGAATAGTACCGACTATCCGGACTTTGGCGACGGTGCATCAGCGCTCGTCTTTACACCAAGCTCCGGGGGTACATTCTACGTTGATAATGTCATCCTCCGCGAAGGTGAAGATAACATCACCATTCTTAAAGATTCGTGGGTCACACCAGCAGAGTGTGACGCAACTCCCGAAGGAACGTCGTCGCCGCAGTATTACCTGGGTTGCGCCGAATATAGCGATCAAAACGGCGACACGTCGTACTTACACAGCTTCAGTTCGTTGTGTGAAGAATCGCAAGTCGGTTGTTCCGCCTACTTTATGACGCAGGAATCGAACGACGTTGGCCCTGCTGTGTACGGTGCGCTCTGTTCAACCATCGACGGTGCGCAGGCAACATCCGCAACATCGTGTTATTACGCGCTTGATGGCGGAGGAACCGCGTACGACACGACGAGTCTTTTCCTGTGTACGATCGGTGTGGGCACCACAAGTTGTGAATTCAACATCGACTGGTACGTTCCAGCAGGCGATCTGGCGTCTCATCTTAGCTATGCCGCATCAACAGTTGTTTCACCAGCCGATAAAGATGTATTCCTCGTCGTGAATGACGATGTAGAATGTACGTCTGACGTTGCGGGTTGTATAGAAGTCGGATTGCCAGTGTTCTCGCAAGATCATACAGCCGTGGACAGCTGGACCACAACGTACCTGATGAACACGCCGGACGACTACGCGACAACGCTATGTTCCCAAGATGAACTGTTCTGTAATGCATGGCAAGACAGCAGTAATAACATGCATTATTTTAAGGATCCGCAGAACCAGACGTGTGAATATCGCACGGACGTCACGATCGATAACGTCACGTACAGCGGCTGGTTCAAAACCGGTACTGATGAGTTGTGTTACGACGATTACATCGTGGGCGGCGATGTTGCCGGCATTTGGCACAACGGTGATGCTGGATACGAGCGTTGGGTGGGGGAATGTTTAACGAAATACGATACATGTAGCGAGTTCCAAGATCTTGCCGACCTTGCGCCAGACGAACTCTACGGGAACGCCGATGGTAGCAGTTATTTCTATTTGAATAATGATTCGCTGGAAGAAAATTCTCTCCCGGATAGTCAAAAGTGTAATGGGGAAGTGAGCCAAAAAGACGGCTGTGGCTTGTTTAACGACAGTTCCAATCCTGCAAAGACGTACACCATGAGTGCGTCGTACGTGGCGAGCAAACATGCCGATGCGTTATTCGGCGGATCGGCAAACGATCTGGTGGAGCCAATCGATTGTGATGCCACGGCAGGATCGTCGATCACGACCCCGACAGGAGACATCGTCGACCTGTGTGCCAATCGTTGCTGGTACGATGCCGATAACTACTACGACATTAACGGAACTACCGAGAACTACGTGTATGACGGTTCATGCTACGACAACTCTGATTGTCGACCGCTCACGAGCGAATCGGGCGCTGCTGTTGATGGCTTCTGCGCCACCAGTTACTCCGGCCTTACCGCACCACGCCTTGAGAACGATGCGAATAGCATTCTGAAGGTGAATCGCGATCGTGAATGTAGCGAATGGTTGAGTTGTTCCGACGCGCAAACCACCTGGGATGAGCGCACCAACATGTACGTCACCATTTGTGGCGACATCGGACTTTGTACCGAATACTCCACCACGGGCAATGCTTCGTTCTGTTCGGCGTGGAAAGATGGGGAACCGGCAACCGTTCTCGACACCGAGGCGTACTCCGGACGCGACGTTTCCTGGTATGGCAGCGATTATTCCGGATTCGCGATTCCTGGATCATTACCAGTCGATCAACTCGAACAAGTGAACGTTGCACCGATTTCGGGAGCGTGCAATACGATAAATGCTGGGGATGGTCCGGCTGCTTTTCACGGCGAAGCGTGTGAGAACGACGGGGATTGTGGATTTAACCTTGATACAAACGGCGACGGTACCGTGAGTGAGGACGAAATTACTTATGACTACTGTCCTCAGGAAAGTGATAGCGATTATCGTTTGGCGTACATCGCCGGAACATGCAGTGGAGAGTACGGAGATGCCTGCTCTGTTGGATACTGTGAAAATACGGGGTCGGCGTGCGTGTCAACGGATGATTGCGGTGTTGATGGTGGGTCCTGTCTTGTAGGATCTTGTTACGATGTCTCAACAACGATCTGCGCTTCGAGTGCGGATTGTACAACCGGTGATGAGTGTTTAAGCGGTTTCTGTGCGACGCCGGGCGATGATGCGGTTATCGATGATTACGTGTCTACATCTCCGAATTCGTCATGTGATAGCGGGGAAACAATGTTCCCGTCAATCAACTTTATTAATGGAACATGTATCCGCGATTCTTGTGTGCTTACATCAACGGGCACGACGTTTGCGACGGATACGTCCGAAGGGAAGGTTTGTCGTGGATATCCTGAAATTAATAGCCCATTCCCGAACAGTATCGTCACCCAATGGCAGGATCCGACCGACGCCACTGAAGTAAGCTCTGAAGATTCTGGATTCACCGTCGCCGAGAATGGCGATGCAGCACCAGTCTCCTTTGTGCAGAACTTTGAACACGTTCAAACGTGTGCGCTCGGTGAAGATTGTGAATGTTCGTACAACAAGATTGAGTACAACGACGGAGCAGCATTCCGATACTTTGCGCAGGACACTGTTCTGGATGTGCGGGCGCAGGGTATTTGTTCTGGTGGAACGCAGGATGGTGGGTTCTGCACGGATTCGAGCGATTGTGTATCAATCGATGACGTTACTGTTGCCGATGGAACCTGCACTCTTCCCACAAAAATTGACGATGTTCTTGGCTTAGAAGGGTATTGTTTGGAGCGTGATAGTTCAACAAATATTCTTGGTGATCGCGACATCCGCGCCTGTTTAACGTGGTTGCCGGTTGATCAGCTCGCCGGTTCAACGGATAACTACGCAAAATATACGGAGGCAGGATATTTCGAAGAAACAAATTACTGTAGTTATCTGACGCAGTATGCAACGGTAGGAACGTCATGGGGATGTTTGGAGAGAGACGATACGGAAACCGTTACACAGTATGAATGCTTTAACGAGAACACGGCCTGCCCTCCTGGATTCTTTATGGTCGGTGGACCATGGAAGGGTGCATATTCAGCAAATGGAGACGTGAATGAGGACGCTGACGATGATAGTACTCACGCCGGATTGTGTAAGGACGGAGATAACGATTGTCCATTCATGTGTGTTCCAATGAACAGCGCTTCACCATCGATAGAAAACTGCCAAGAACATACAGAAAATACATACGACAGTACTCCTTCCAACAACAATAATCCTTCTGGTTACGTGATGGATCGTTATTGGATTGATAGTTCGGAAGAATACGAGCAAGCGTTTAATGAACTGAGCGAATGTGCGACGGACGGTGTTGAATATTACGAATATAGTGGGGCAACGACTGACGGAACGGATCTTGTGGAGACGTTTACATCGACAACGTGGGGATGGATGGCTAAATCAAATCGTGTAACCACGTGCAGTGGCGATGCTGCACAGTGTGGATGGTACGACTACAACGGTGCCGAGCATTTCAGTGCATACTTCGCCTGTAAGGAGTACACGCAAGTTGCCTCGGGTGATCCTACCGATGGATCTGCTCCGTGGACGGATGTTCTCTTGAATACGAGCAGAGCAGCAGAGAGCCTGATCTCGTTAGGACTTGTTTCTTCCAGTTACCCAATGTTTGGATATATCAATGCCACGAGTAATACGCCATTTGGCGCAACAGAATCGGAGGCTGATATGGAAAGCGGTGATGCTGCACCGTCGTACGTTGCGCAATGTGTGGAAGATAATGGAAATACGGTGACGTATCACGTTGCTGATGGAACTCCGAGCACAGGGTTTTCGTGTTCGGTTGGTGCAGAAAAGGGAGATATCAATGCAGCGCAGGCAGGCGCATATGCTTACTTTGATGGGTACGAATATTACCGGGATACTACTTCACAAGAGGAACGTCCGGTTGCATTTACCGAAATTGGCGCAAGTGGTGGGGGTATCACGGATATTCTCAACCGTGTCTTCGCGAAGGGCATGGGTGTTCTCACGTTTGAAGACGGTGTTATCGACGCCGATGGCAATCCAATCGCTATTGATGCTGATCATGACGGTGACGGCTCGATTAACGCTTCTCCAACCGCTCCCAGTTCTGCACTCTGGGACGATCGAGCGCTCTATGGCGTCGGTCCATCGGTTTGGGCTGTCGATGTGGATAATTGTGTAGATGATGAATGTGAAGAGGATCAAGGTCATGCCATTACGTTAAACGATCAAAATGAAGGCGATATCGCGGGCGACTCCTTCTATCGCGCATACCTAAAGTTCTACGCCGCTGCCGACAAGAACCAGCTTCCAATTCGTCGTGTGATCGTTGACTGGGGTGATGATGACTCAACAACAGGTACCGACGATCAAACAGGATCAACTTCTGAAGACAACTATTATAAAAATCATCGTGGTCTTCAGCCGGATAGCGAAACTTCCATCTGTGAAATGGACGAAATTTCCCTGAACTACGAATGGGGAATGAATGCGGATAGCTGTGAAACAAACTACTTCAACTACAACCACATCTACACGTGCAACCCCGCTGGCTTAACAGCATGTATCTACGATGCGGAGGGCCATCTCACAACGTCGCCATGTTCAGACGACGGTGAATCCTGCGTCTTCCAGCCACGTGTTCACATGCGCGATAACTGGGGTTGGTGTACGGGAGTTTGTAATTCGGCATCTGGACTGATCAACGCCGACGGTACTGATGGTTGTTTTGATAACGATGGAAACTTTGATAGCTCGCCTGATACTGAAGATGAGTGTGATTATCAAACTTATCCATCAACAACTTCTCCTGACACAGATCCTTGGGTTTATTACGACGGTGTAATCACTGTAACGCCGTAGGATAGCAAAAAGTTGTATAGATGCGAGAAGACCCCTCCGCTCTCCGTGGGCGGTGGGGTCTTCGTGTAGCCGGTCGGTCTCACCCATCCCTCACTCCGGACGAGCATCCTCGTCGCCGATCCAGCAGTCCCAGTTGATCTGGAGGCTGCCGTCCTGCGCGTGGAAGTTTGCCCTGGTGGGAGAGGTGAAGTTGCCGGTGTAGTACGGGTCGAGAGCGACGTTGGTGCTCGCTACGCCCATGTCGTCGGTGACGCTCGGGGGGCTCACCAGGTTGCCGTGGAGGTAGCGGATCTCGTCCGACCGGGTGAGGTCGGAGTCGTCGCGCCAGCAGCTCCACAGTCCCGAGGCGAAGATGTTCATCGCGACGGCGTCGTCCGCGGTGTCCTCGGTCTCGGGGTTCGTCGCGTCGTCGATCATGGTCACCGTTTGCCCGGAGGCGATGGTGATGTCGATCTCCGGCGCGATCCACCGCGAGCCCACCCACTCTCCGTTGCCGGTGGTGGTCTGGGACACGTGGAGCGAGATGCCGTCCGCGCTGGTCACCGTCGCGTCGTCGCCGATCGTGATGGTGTAGCTGCCCGGATCGAGCGCGATCTCCGACCCCGTCTGGCCGACCGCCACGCCGTCGATGAAGACGGACATGGTTTCCAGGCTGCCGAAGACGGTGGCGTCCACGAGCATGTAGCCCTGGTTGTCGATCGAGGAGGTGTCATCGCCGCAGGTGGAGCAGGCGACGGTCTCGGAGTCGTTGTCGGTGCCGCCATCGCAGGCGGCCAGGGCCAGGAGGCCCGGGAGCAGAAAACGCATGGCGTACCTCTGGAGGGATCGAACGTTGCGCGTGCCTTACTGGGGCACTTTGCCTTGATAATATAGCAGAAAATGAGTGGAAAGTAAAGATTGTGGATAAAAAGTTGCGAAAAAACATTGAGAATATTGGGGAAATGTGCGAGATGGTTTGAGAAGAGGGCACGTGATAGAATCAAAAGACTCCCCATAAAGATTCTCTATTTGCGATTGATATGCTCAACACAAAAGATATTGCCCTGCTTCAGGGGATGTTTCAGGAACAAGAAAAACGATCCGACCAAAAATTGGATCAGAAACTTGAGGATCTCAAGATAAATCTCCGTGACGAAATTCACTCAACGGTAAAAGCATCGGAAGCCGGACTGATTCGGAGGATGGATGCGATGGAAGAGCGATTACATAAAGATCTCGAGGAGTTTATCGACGACAATTATTCCCCAAGAATGTACGAGGCTGAGCAGCAGATCCTTAAGATCAGCAGCCACCTTAAGCTCGCTTAATATCCCAGTCCACGAATTTATTTTTATCTATGTTGACCAAGAACGACATAAAGATGCTTCGTGGGATGTTTGGGGAAACGCTCACGACCGAACTTCGGGTGAATAACCAGATTCTTACGGATGAGATAAAACGCGATATTCGTGATGAGATGCACTCCATCGTAAAGGCGTCCGAATCCGTACTGCGGCGAGAGATTCACCAGATGCGTGATGACATCCTCGATGTCATCAACGAAGGCATTCTGCCTCAAATCGATGAGCACGATCGTGAAATACGGGGTATAAAACACCACCTCAAATTTGCCTAATTCTTCCAAAGCCCTGCCTCTGCGGGGCTTTGTGGTTTTCCGGCTTGTTGGATATGATCTGCCCTATATGCAAGCAACCCTTGAAAAGATCATCCACTTTTCCACCCAGAAAGGATTCGTTTTTCCATCGTCGCAAATTTACGGCGGCTTTGCGGCAACGTACGACTTCGGTCCGGTGGGGGTGTTGCTGAAGAAGAACTTGGAGGCTGCATGGCGCTACTGGAACGTTACCAGCCGCACCGACATGGTGGAGATTGAAGGGGCCATTTTCATGCATCCTAAAACGTGGGAAGCGTCAGGGCACATCGGAGGGTTCTCGGATCTCCTTGTTGAGGACCTTGTTTCCCATCGCCGATTTCGCGCCGATCACCTCATCGAGGATGCGGGTGTCATGGAAAACGCTGGATCGTTAACGCCAGAACAGGTGGACGAAACAATCGCAACGCACAATATTAAGAGTCCAGATGGAAACGCGGTGTCGAAGGCCAAACGTTTCAATCTTTTAGTGAAGACGCATCTTGGACCGGTGGAAGACGAATCGTCGCTTGTTTATCTGAAGGGTGAGAGCTGTCAGAACATTTATTTGGATTACAAAGCAACGCAGATGGTGACGCGTCGCAAACTCCCGTTTGGCATTGCGCAGATTGGAAAAGCATTTCGCAACGAGATTACGGTGAAACAGTTTTTGTTCCGTACGCGCGAGTTTGAACAAATGGACGTGCAGTACTTTGTGAAGCCGGCGGAGGCGGATGCGCAGTACGAAGCGTGGAAAGCGAATCGTTGGGATTTTTATACCAAGTTTCTTGGGATCTCCGAGGAAAATGTTCGCTGGCGTCAGCACGAACAGGACGAGCGCGCATTTTACGCCCAAGACGCCTGGGACGTTGAGTATCGTTTTGGTGAGATTGGATTTAAGGAAGTTGAAGGTGTGCACCATCGTGGGAGTTACGATCTTGATCAGCATTCCAAGTTTAGTGGCGAAGATTTGAGTTACTTCGATTCGGAAACGAATGAGCGCTACGTGCCGTACATCGTGGAATGCTCTGGTGGGTTTAACCGATTGTTCTTGTTGACGCTATTCGAGTTCTATCGCGAAGAAGAAGTGACAACGGCCAAGGGCGAAAAGGAGACGCGCATCGTCATGGCATTGCCGTATCATTTGGCACCGATGAAGATCGCTCTGTTGCCGCTCATGAAGAAGGACGGGTTATCGGAGAAGGCTTGGGAGATTTACGAGGGACTGCGCAAGCAAGGCATCTCTGCGGATTACGATGAGAGTGGTTCGATCGGAAAGCGGTATCGTCGGCAAGATGAAGTGGGAACGTCCTGGTGTGTGACGGTGGACTACGACACGCTGGAGACCGGAACGGTAACGCTTCGTCATCGCGACAGCATGGAACAGATCGGTGACGGTGGACGTATTCGCATTGAGGACATCGGAACGTACTTATCGAAAGAAGCGTTCGGAAAATAATCCCCATTGGTTGCCGGTGATCGTCCGGCGAAAAAATCGAGGGATGATGGAGCAAAAATGTTGTTATCCCCAGAGCCTGCCGGAACAGTCCGGCAGGTTTTTGGTTTTTGAGCCTCGTCGAGGATTGGCGATGCGAATTATTGATGACACGATGAGTGCAGAACAGTTCTGTGCCGACCGTACATCGGCGAAAAAGGGAAGTGATTGACTCGGTTTCGTTCGACAGACTGGACTTCTCGGCAAACGTTGTTTGTCTTCTGACCCACTCATCGACGTAATGGTGACGATCCTTCGCGGTCCGGGAGCGAGAGTAATGGGGAGAATCTTTCTTCCGGACCGTTGCAACGCTGCATCTCCGATTCCAGTTTCTCACCAGGAGTCGGAGGTGCATCGATCATCCTGATTGGTGTGCTTCGTCAACGTGTGACGAAATGAACGGAAGTGACTCATGTGTACGAACAAGACCGCCACGATCCTCACGATTGTGGCAACCACCATTCTGGGTGGCTGCTGTGCGCCGCTCGACATCGAGTGTCGCACCAACGCGCTCGGCGGTTCCTGGCCGGACGACGCGACGAGCGAGGACACCGCGATGGGCGGGGGAGTCGATCTCCTCACCATCGACCTCCCGTTTGCGGAAGGCTACCTGTCGCTCTGCACGCAGGGCGCCAATGGGAGCTATTCCCATCACTCGACGTCGACTCGCTACGACGTCGATTTGGACACGCCCAACAACGCGACCGATCCGGTGTACGCCCCGATCGGTGGCATCGCCTACGCGCACGACGAGAGCCGCACCAAGAACTACGGCGAGCACGTCACCATCGACATCGGTGACGGCACGTACGTCATCCTGGCGCATCTGGACGACATCGTTATCGAAGACGGTGACGAAGTGGCCGCAGGGCAGCTCATCGGTTCGGAAGGCCACACTGGGAGCGCTGATGGGGATCACGTCCACATCGGTCGCCACAGCGGTGACGCCACGATGATGGGCGAGTACGGCACGTCGGTGAACGCCCTGGCGTTTACGGCGTTCGATACCGCCACCGGCCGAACGGTCACCGAGATGACGACGGAAATGACGTGCGACATCAGCACGGGGCACACCTACCAGTCGACGCTGCCGACGCCGAAGTGGCATCCCTCGGGAAGCCTCTTGAAGTCGCCGGCATCATCGACGGTGTACCTGCTCGACGGGTTCACGGTGCGTCCGTTCCTGAACGAGAGCGCGTTCACCAGCCGGAACTACGACTGGGACGACATCGCCCTCGTCGCCAACGACGAGTTGGCGTGCTTCAGCACGGGCGATTCCGTGAGCGGCACGAGCCTCGTCACCGCGGTCTACGATAGCACCGGTGCGTGGCTCATTGTGGGCGCGGCGACCGACTCGGATCGCTACCGTCGGCAGATTCTGTCCGACGGGGTCAGCACCGTGCTCGCCACGTGGGGCATCGGTGCGTCGAGCGTCACGAGCCTGCCCTCGCCGTCGTCGGTGGGTGTCAGCCTGTCGAACTACCCGACGTCGCTGGAGACGGCAACGTTCCGTGACGGCAGCCTGGTGTCCACGACGGAGAAGTCCGACGTGTACGTCATGGAAGGTGGCGCAGCGCTGCCCATCAAGGACTGGGAAACCTACCTGCTGATGGGCTTCGGCAACCGCACCGTGTACGAGCTGGCGCAACGCGACTTCGACGCGCTCGTCGACATCATGGGCGACTGTTCCACGGATTCGTACTGCATCGCGAACAACGATGTGACGACCTGTGGGGGAGACACCGAAGATGTCCCCGGTACCTACCCGGGCGAAGGCACGGGTGGGGTGGACGACGAACCAACGACGCCGGGAACGGGCGTCGGGCTGGAGATGTGGTGGGTGCTCGATGAGGACGCGGACTGGATCACCATCTCCGGGCAGTTCACGAACGAGAACGGCTACGCTTACACCTGGAATTCCAACATCGCCTGGAGTACGTGGAGCAACGAGCTCTACTTCGCCATCAGCGATGCGGGCCCGAACGATCGCTTCCGCTACTCGTATGCCTTCGCTATCGACGGCGTCGAGAACTGGAGCTGCTTGGGGCCGTATCCGCCCGGTGACCTCACGGGAACGCCGACCGCCACTTACAACGGTGCGTCGGTCAGTGTTTCCATCGTGGAAGATCCGGGTAGCGATGGGTGTGGGTTGGAAGTGAGGGTTCCGTAGAGCAACGAACGAACGCGCGGCGGCGGTGTTGAGAAGCACCGCCGCCGTTTCGTGAGGGGAGGGCAAGGGGCAGAGGGCAAAGGTTATGACGCAAAAGAAGAACACTATATGATTCTCAACTTTGAAAAACTTAGAGTGACGCCCATCATTCACGAATTGATTACTCGCATCTATCAAGTTTCGTCCGGATTTCCTTTTAGCGAGCGCAACGGATTGCAGTCACAACTTCGTCGATCAATGACTTCTGTTTTGTTAAATGTCGCAGAAGGAAGCGCGCGATCAAGCCGAAAAGATTACGCGAGATTTATCCGTATCGCTATTGCTTCATTAGTTGAAACAAAAGCCTGTCTTGATATTGTAAAATCATTAAAATACGTCGACGCTGAACAGCATTTTGTACTCGATGGCGAGTGT
>ERZ1292633.1387-Hain-H41-02um-R1-1387-length-26267-cov-13_pt1 | contig 26267 bp, 20 predicted proteins | sample MGYA00564406_ERZ1292633 | MGnify/ENA primary metagenome ERZ1292633 (study PRJEB36523, sample SAMEA6512639) | groundwater metagenome | collected 2019-01-08 | study: AquaDiva: Metagenomics assemblies of 32 groundwater samples | reverse complement strand
CAGCCGGAGATGCCAAGACAAAAGCAATTATTGCGGATTCCCTAAAAAGCCGTCCTGCCTTGCAGTGGAATGTATGGGAAGAGCTCGGCAAAAGTAATGAGTGCATAAAGGCGGTTTTAGAGGCTGAGGCCGAAGTCCTCGGCGGCGGTTATATAAGTAGATATGGGGAGATAAGGGAAAAATGCAGAAAAAGTAAAGGTGATGAAAAACAGGAAAGGACTCCGCTTGAAATAGACGCTGTGCATGAAGGCTGGATTGTTATTCATTTTTATTTAAACAAACTGGAAGAAATGGGATATGCGATTATCGCAAATGGAGAAGATTCATCAAAATGGGAGGTAAAATCCTTCAAATATGATGAACTATTTGCCGCATATATAGAGTGGCAGGGGAATTATAATCATCTGCCGTTTGACGAAAAAGTTCGCTCTGCTGACAGTCTTCTAAAACTATGCCGGACAATCGGAGAAAAGATGCAGTTCCTGTTTGACATTAATTCATCACAAGTCCTTTTTATCCCACATGATTTTCTGCACAGATTGCCGTTGCATGGGGCGATAACGTCTGAGAATACAATGTTTCTTGAAGAACACGCAACGTGTTATCTCACTTCATGGGCATACATGAATCATAAAGATAGTCTTTCTGTAAATTCCCAAAAGCTGTTGTTAAAAAACCTCCCTAACAACGAAAACCTGGAACTTAAAAATACTATAGATCTTTCGTGGGATGTCAATAAAGATGATCTGAGCGGAGACGACTTTATAAATGAGATTAAGAAAACTGCAACTCCTCCAGAGATGTTATGTGTTATCTGCCACGGCGAGTCAGATATTGTAAATCCGTTTAACAGTAAATTGAAATTTGCTGGCGGTTTACCGCTTCTCAGGCTTCAACAGGCGGATATAAATCTAAAAGGCAGCAAGGTTATTTTGGGAGCGTGCGAGGCAGACATGATGTTTCCCCTGACAAGTGAGTTGGATGAGCATTTGACATTAACATCAGCTTTCTTAAATCTGGACAAAAACCCCTATGAGATACTTGGAACTTTATGGCAGGCTTTTTTTCCCCGGATAGATGGCATTGTTAAAGATGTCTATTCCTCTGTTGATTTAATGTCCGCAGTAAATGGATGGCAGAAAGAAATGATTTCGGAGTGGAAAGAAGCTAAGGCTGACAATGAAAATCTTTACGAGAGCCTTACATTCAGGGTAACAAGGACTTACTTTTAATGAAACCAGAAAAAGAAAATAAGATGTCCGGTGAAGAAAGGAATTACGAGGTTGAATTGATAGAAAAGGCGTGTTCTAATCCCCTCGAAAGTTCATTAGCTAAAAGTGAACTGCTTGGCTATCTGTACGAAAACTACCTCGGCTTTCTAATCAATTGCGCCAGAAAGTTTGAGAATGAACGAAATGGTATAAAACTGCCGGATTCGCATGAAGAGACATGCAAGGATTTTATTATGTGGGTTATTGAAAAAGATAAGCTTTGCAAGTGGGGAAAAACCGGCCTTAAGAAGTCTTTAAACACCATGCTTAAAAACTATCTCACAGATACAATGCGTAGTTATTGTAGTATTGAATATGAAATAGACGCAGAAGGCAAAAAAATTAAAGACGAGTATGGAGACGATAAGGTTAAAAAAACTAAGACAATCAGACCTAATCTTACTATGGGTGAAAAACTATCAAGACCAATAGATGATAGCGATGTGGAAGTCGAGCATCCGGATTTGTATAAAGGAATAAAGCATGATTCACAGGAGCGGGAAGAGATAAAAAAACTAATGCTCAAAAAATTAATGATTGTCCAAAAAAACGCATTGCTCAAATTACAGAAAATCGCTGCCCGTGATGCAGATATTATTAATATGGAGACGCAGGGCTTCTCCCGTTCAGAAATGGCAAAAAAGTTGAATATTGCTGAAAGCGGAATAAATAAAATATTCGGAAGGGCTCTTGTGAAATATGCAATAATTTACCATAGAACCTTAAAAGAAGAAGGGATAGAAACAAATATTCCCCCAAAAGAATTATCGAAACATTTGCATGATGTCATTTTGGATTAAAATTTACGACTATATTTAGTACATATGAGGAGCGTTTATGTGTATAGAAAAGCATCCGAGATATAAAAAGTTTAGTTTATCTCCAACGGCTAATGATTGTGGAATTCATGAAAAAGATATGTCATTTGTAATCTTCAATAATGATTATCTGCTCAGGGGGCATGTTTTTCATTTTATTACGCCTGCTGAGTATGGAATTGGCTTTGGTCGTTATAACCAGTTAGATTCAAACACCATCAAAGAACTACATAACAAACTAACTGAGATAAAATGTCCATATATAAGTCACTATTATGAGGACAAAGCTAAGTGTAAACAATGCAACAAAAAAGAGGCTCAAAGATATAACGAGTGCACCTTAATTTTAACTGCTGACATAATAAGCATATATGTCGAGGTTGTCGCACAGACAATAGATAATATACTTATGAAACCCAGATTTGCAAGAACCCTAAGAACTAAGCCCAAAGAATTTATTGGTCTATGTGACAATCGGATAAAATTAGTAAGCATATTAATGGACGATCGGATTACCTATAATGTGGTAACCGCCCACGTGCCTGATCCATACACGTCTGGCAACACACTGAAATATATGATTAATAAAGTATCGGGAGACATTGAAAAAAAGGCATCTCAGCCTAAATTTTGCACGGACTATAGCTGGGATAGGAATTGAACAATATGATTATGATAATAAGGAGCGTATGAACACTGCCGAAAATAAATTGTTAAATCGTTATAAGATTGACCTGAAGCAACTTTTGTGGGCAATAAAGGAGTGGCATGGTCTAATCAGTGAAGGTGCAATCTATCTAATACTTGATGCCTTCTCAATATACTACAGAACTTTTCGGGTTCTTAATGAACTTAAGAAAGATAGTTCTATTGAAAATATAGGGAATTTTGAATCGGACTTTAGATCGCTTCAAAATGAATTTATAAAAGCTTGCAGTGTGGAAAATATTCAGAAGATTGTCTCCCAATTGGACAATGCCTTCTTTGAATATATCGAAGGCAAGTTGTCTGAGGTCATTAGGTCTTCTGAGGATTTAATACTCTTTGAAGAGGACAAGGATTTTCCCGGCGAATTTTCTTATGAGACAGCTAACGATTTTATAGGGCTTTTAACTGGGATTTTAAATTTAATTAAATTTACAGATGAAAATCTACCACATTTAAAGTCTAATGAACTTAATAAAAAATTTAGCTTATTAGAAAAAAGATTTAAGGATAATTTTTATCACTTTGCCTATTTAGAAGAACAACTTTTTTATCAGAGACAAATATTCTTGCCCTTAGACGAGGAGTGGTGGTTTTATGAAAAGCCTTCTGAATATAAAGTAACTTATCCGGCAGTTTTCCTTGCTCCTCTTAATGTTGATATCCGAACTGGTGAATGCCCTGCCGATGATAAATTGCAAAAGTTTGCTGCTGATGAGACATACGGTGGAGCAAAGCTTGCAATTGAGAACCATATTTATGAATGTGATTATTGTTTTAATCAAGTCTTCCAGTTTAGAAGCACTGTGCAGCAAAAGATTGACAAGGAATTTGAAGGAACCGTAGAACGTGTTATAAAGGAGCAGCTACAAAAACCTATGCCCACTTACACCTGGATTAAAGACCGATTGGTTGATCTTGGACAAGGAAAACTTATGTGGGCCGTAGCGGGAACGGCAGGTGCCGCAGTTAAGGAACAGGAGAGCGGCATTGATTGGTATTATGAGACATCTCCCGATTCTGAAAACGCATATTTAATAACTCTAAAGAGACCGGATAAGGAAATAGGAAATATTAAATCTCTAGTCCAAATAATAAATCGCAGAAACTTTTATTATAAAGTTTTTGGCATCTATGGAGAAAATGATATAAGCGAAAAGCATGGTGGACAAAGAAAATCCCTGCCGTTTGGCATAAAATTACCTGAGGGCACAGTTTTTTCAATTGTGCTGATTGGGATAAATGAAGACGTATTAAAGCAGAATGCTGAAAAACTGCTTTTATGGTTACTTAACCCTGATAAGGAGAAGAAACCTGATATAAGTGATATTGCATGCATAGTGGTGAAGCCTAAAGATGTCTAAAACCATCGCTATCCATCTCACCTTTCTCGAACCCTACCGCATAGTGGAAGTATGCGGGCAAGGAAGGGATACGGCTACAGAGCAAAAAAGATTTGAGAGGGGGCTGTCTTTTGCCCAGTGGGTGGAATGGCGGGATCGGAAAGTTTGGCAGCCGAGGATTACAGGCACGCTTTTTCGTTCCGCTGTTATTTCTTCTGCTGAGGAGATACTGGGCATCACAGGTGGAAATTGGAATAATCATCAATGCTGCAATGGAGAATTCAATCTAAAAGGAGAGAGAACCAGCCGTTTTCAATTCAAAAGGAAAAGACCGACATATCAATGGAACTCTGACAGGAGTTGTAATAAAGACGAAATCTGTCCATACTGCTTTGTTCTTGGAAGGTTCTCGGAAGGCAAAGAAAGAGAGGGAAAAGTCAGTGCCGGGGAAGGAATTATTCATTTCAGCAACCTTTTCCTGTCAGATAGGACAACATTCAATAATAATGAAATCAAAAATAATGGAATCAGCCAGATCGCCAAAGAACGTATTGTCAACCGCGTTGATCCAAAGACAGGCAAGGCGCATGATTACTTTAAGATTTGGGAAGTAACTGACGAGAAATGGTGGAACTACTCCGGAACGATACATATTAATGAGGAACATAAGGGAGAGGGGATAAAACTCCTTGAAGACTCTATCAAGTTTGTGGACAAGATATGCGGGGCTTTTTGTGTTATTGAGTTAACAAAGAAGGAATACTCCGGCGAAACAAAAGGAAAACCATCACCCGACAAAGTTCATGATTCTCAAGACCCTTATAAAATACTAAAAGAAAAAGTTGCTCAAAATGCAGATAAGATCAATTCAATCTTTGAAAGCAATAATTCTGCCGACAAGCTGAGGACTTTTGCAGATGCGGTGCGGGCGATGAGATTAAAATCATCCGACATTGTAGGGCAGCTTCCTAAAGGCAAAGAAGGAAATCCGCATTTCATCTGGGATATGCGGGTTGGAGAAAAGAAGCTCAGGGATATATTTAAAGAAGCTGTTGCTGTAGAAGATATTAAAAACAACTGGGTTAAGTTCTGCAACCTGCTCGGGCAGGATTTATATGAGCGTTCAAAGAAGGTTTCCGGCGGTCTCGTGCAGAGGACAAGGATGCTCGGGGATACGGAATATTACGGAGAGCAGGGAAAGAAAGGGGCTGTCAGCAGGATTGACGCCGGGACTCGGAATATTAAAGAATGGATATTCACCGGCAGGCTCAAGGCAGAGACGCCGTTTTATTTCGGGACCGATACAACCGGTAGCAACCATACAAATTTTCATATCCTTCTTTGCGATGACGGCAGATATAGGACGCCCCGGTCGGTATTAAGGGGTATCTTGAGAAAAGACCTGAATTTTGCATCAGGCGGAACCGGTTGTAATATAGAGCTTGGCAAAGACCGTCCCTGCGAATGCCCGGTCTGCATGGTTATGAAGAATATCACCCTTATGGATACAAGAAGTGATTTCTCGGAACCCCCTGACATCCGCCACCGCATTAAACGAAACCAGCACGCAGGCGTTGTGAATGAAGGGTCTCTGTTTGATACGGAGATCGGGCTGGAGGGCATTACATTCCCCTTTGTTATGAGATACAGGGGAGAGGGAGATAAGCCCCCGACGGAACTGATTGACGTAATGCATATGTGGCAAGAAGAAACAGCTTTTCTCGGAGGCTCAGGCTCAACAGGGAAGGGAAGGTTTTCGTTAAAAGAAATCACACTCTTTGAATGGACTCTGAGACATAAAGAAGACACTAAGTTTATCGGCCTCGAAAGTTATATCAATAATCATGGGTTACTAATAGGGTCATTAGTAAAGCCCCATGACCGTCATTCCCGTAAGCGGAGCGCGTCGGGAATCCTTCTGAAAACAAAGAAAGATTCCGGACAAGCCGGAATGACAGAGGAAAAAGAAATAAATGTTTCAGGATATCCGGGGCTAAAAAAGATTTCCCTTCCTTCTAAAAGCCCGAATTACAAACCCCGATGGATGCCTGTTAATTACTGTATTGAAATACAATCGCCGCTTCTGCCTGGTGATCCGATTGAGGCCCTGCTCGATGAAGGAAATCATGACCTTGTGGTTTTTCAAAAACGTGTCTGGGATGGAGAAAAGACTGTGGATAGGCTGTCAGTCAAGGGAGAGACTGCAAGAGGCATAGTCCGCACTGCATTCGGCAGGATGTATAAACATAAAGAAGATGGAGTTGAAAAAGGTCTTTTTGAGATTGAACATGAAGACTGCACCTGCTCCCTCTGTTCTGTCTTTGGCAATGAGCATTCGACCGGCAAGATCAGATTTGAAGACCTTTTGCCTTCACATTCAGATAAAAAACATATGGATCATGTCTCGATAGACAGGTTTACCGGAGGCAATATCCAGAAGTTTGACGACAATCCTCTCGCAGGAAGTCCCGGCAAGCCGTTATATCTAACCGGCAGGTTCTGGATAAGGCATGACTTTAGTCAAGACGAAAAGACAAAACTTTCAGAGGCCTTATGCGATATTCAGGATGCTCTTTATCCGATTGGAGGCAAAGGCGGGATTGGCTACGGATGGGTAACAAACCTGAAACTAATTGATGCACCGGATGGGATTGTAGTTGGTGAAAGACCTGGATATGAAAATCCGATAAAATCCAAAGAAGATGCGGAGTCCTATGAATTCCCTGATAAGCCTCCTTTGTCCCTTGATAATAAGTCCGTCTACTGGCCTCATTATTTTCTGCCTCCCCATGAAAAAGTTGATCGCAAGCGTCAGCTTACCGGTCATCAAAAATTCCATGAAAGTCTTTTGACAGGAAAACTGATATGCAGCCTTGAAACTCTGACGCCTTTGATAATTCCTGATACTGAAAACGATGATGCCTTTGGATTGCAAAGCAGTTGTAAGGGTCATAAAAACCATAAGTTCTTCCGTATAACTGACGAGGCAATGATACCCGGCTCCGAAATCAAAGGCCCTGTAAGCAGTATCTTCGAGGCGATTACGAATTCATGTTTCAGGGTGTTTGAGGAAAAAAGGTATATTACAAGAAGGGTAAGGGCAAACGAGACATTTTACCCCGGTGTTATCAGGAAAATAAATGGTGAACTCTTTGTTGTCAAAACAGATTGCATCCGTCTTCCGCTCTATGACGACCCTGACACTGCCGATAAAATAACCTGTGAATTAATCGATTCTTTTTGTGAGGATGAAAGACATGCGGAGCGTATTAAAGAGGTTATAGAGAAGAATAAAGCAGTTGCCAAATTAGCGTGTGATAACCGCGAATATCTGCTCGCAGAGAGCGATAAGGTCAGGATACTTAACGGTCTCGTACCGGTAAGCTTCAGCATTCACGATAGCAAGGATTTATCAAACCCAGTTGCATTAGCTGTTCTCAGCGATGATGGTAAAGAAAAAGGCTATATCAAATTTACCGGTCTGAACATGGTAAATCAGGCAAATAGTAATTATGGGGATAGAGGCTATCCTTTCACGGATGATGGAGAAGTTGATTCGCTTGAAATATTGCTGAATAGCTGGCCTTTTGATAGGGTAAATGAGGAAGTCATTAAAAGACTTATTAAAAGTCTTTTAATGAGACCGGCACCAAAGAGTCCATATAAATATCCACGTACTTTTCTTAATTTTATCAAAGACAAAAAACAATATACGATACATAAGCATTGCGAGCGGATATTTCTTGAACCTAAGCCTGACGCCGAATGTTATGAAATCCCAAAGATAGTCGCATCACAATATAGAGACATCATCAAAGATAACCAGAACAATTACAGCCGTATTGACCCTAAGCTCCTGACAAAAGTTCCGCATAATAAACTCGAAGACGGCGATCTTGTTTACTTTGCTCGTAGAAACGGAAAAGTTTCAGCAGTCACCCCGGTGCCTATCTCAAGAAAGACGGACTCAAAACCTCTTGGCGAAAGATTGCCGGATGACCTGCGTCCTTGCGAAAGGGCTATTCTTATAGAAGATTTTGATCCGCAGTCCCTTTCCGGTTTTTCAGAGAAGATGCTTTTCAGGCGGCACCCTGAAGGATTATGCCCTGCCTGCCGCGTGTTCGGCACAACAAGTTATAAAGGGAGGGTGAGGTTTGGATTTGCAAGACCTGTAAATAAATTGACATGGCTTATGGACAATAATGGGAAAGGGGGAAAATATCTAACGCTTGAACTTCTTGAAAGGCCGAGGCCGACATGGTCAATGGGAGATACGAATTCGATAGTTCCGGGCAGGTCAATCAAGATTCACCATGACGGCTGGAAAAGGATTGTTGAAGGAAATAAAAACGGAGCCCTTAAGCCGACCGCCAACAACAGCTCCGAGGAGCCGGTAGATATCGGAAACAAATTTGTCTTTGAAGTCTGTTTTGAAAACCTACATCCGTGGAAGCTTGGACTTCTTCTTTACAGTCTTGAACTGGAAGACGGCATGGGACATAAGATCGGCAAGGCAAAATCCTTCGGATTCGGCAGTGTGAAGATAGATGTGGATGGGATATTGCTTAGAACAACGAGGAAGGATTCCGGGCGAGCCGGAATGACAGAGGAAAAAAATTGGGTGGATGCGACATTATGCAAAGGAGAATATCTTGCAAAAGGATTTGAGGAACTCCAGAGATGGTTTAAAAACAAAGTCTGGCATGAAGTTGATCATATCAAGAACCTGAGGACGCTCATGCAATTTACAGACAAACATAAAACGATTAATGCAAGGTTTCCGGCTCTTGATGAAAAGGATGGGTATCCCGGATATATGGATTTAAAGAAAAATAATAATTTTAAGGGTGAAGAAAGAACAAAGGCATTAACCAAGCCATTTAATCCCTGGCATCCCTATCAGAAAATTGCTTCTGGAAATCAGGACGGTCCGGGGAAAAGTGATGCTACCGAACCAAAACAGGCGAAGAAGAAACCTGATACAGCCGCTCAAAACAGTGAACCTGGAAAAAGTGAAGTGTCCGGTTCTGAGAGGTTTGGCGGCAAAGTCAAATGGTTTAATGAAAAGAAAGGCTTCGGCTTTATAACTGCGGATACGGGCGAGGATGTCTTTGTGCATATCTCAGCGGTTAAAAAAAATGTGCACCTTACTAAAGGAATGGTTGTAAAATTTATAAAAGGGCTTAACGAAAAGGGTCCCTGTGCCTGTGAAGTCGAGCCGGCGGAGTAAATTAAAATGGTTCTTTCTCATATTGAATGGGTAGCCTTTTTAAGTTCCCCTCTAAAAAGAGGGGTGCAGGGGTGTGTTAATAGAAATATTTACCCGCTTGAAATGAGAAAGAGCCATTAATATGACTGCCAATAACATAACATTACCCGAACAAAAAATTGCAGACGATATTGTCAATATCATTACTGCCATTGTCAGCAATATATCTCCAGTGAGTCATGAAAGGTTTGCGAAAAATTCCGGTTGATAATAAAACGGCCTAACATCTTGTTTTTTAGGGGAAAATGAAAATTGTGCTTATTTTTTTGTTTCATGAAACCTTCGCAAAAGCTGATTTTCTGTCCGGACTATGCGGGGTTTGCGAAAAATCACCCCATAAGATTTCGGACTATGCAGGGAAATTAAAGGGTTATAAAATGACAATGCCGGCGATTTTCGAAAATGGCGATTTTTGATGGCGGCACGGAGGTGTTGCGAAGATGATAATATATAGTTATAGCAGAGAAATTAGGGACTTAGCCTTAATCAGAGATGAAAACTCATACCTTTTCATATCATATCAGCAGACTTTTTCGAAGATTTTTGCTATAGTTAAAATGTCTTTGAAATCGGTTAGTTGGAATTTCTGTGATTTTAAAGGTAACCAAAAACAGCTTTTAAAACAGGGTGTTGAAGGATAAAGATGATCACTGATGTAACGGGACGCCATATCTTAATGGCAATTACTTGGGTTCTTGCAAGTTGAAGGATAAAGATGATCACTGATGTAACGGGACAAAACGACTTTCTCAGAAGTTTTAACACTTCTCGAGAATGTTGAAGGATAAAGATGATCACTGATGTAACGGGACACTGCCCTAAACTCTTTTTTATTCCATGATTATATTGCGTTGAAGGATAAAGATGATCACTGATGTAACGGGACACTATAATGTCAAACTTGCACCATCATGAAGCGTAATAGTTGAAGGATAAAGATGATCACTGATGTAACGGGACAAAAGAATCCAAAAGCGTCAAACGCTTCCTTCTCCTTAGTTGAAGGATAAAGATGATCACTGATGTAACGGGACGACTTATCGGAGGCAGAAATATGCTGACATTCTTTTCCGCATGGGTTGAAGGATAAAGATGATCACTGATGTAACGGGACTTTTTTACAAAAACAGTTAAATCGGAAATGATGGAAGTGTTGAAGGATAAAGATGATCACTGATGTAACGGGCGAGCTTATTTCTAAACAAACCACCCCTGACCCCTCCTTAGCTAAGGAGGGGAGTTAGAAAGCTGCCCCTAAAATATTTTCTCTCTTGAGTACGAAAACTTTCTATATCTGTCACCAAATCATCCTGCACTACGACTAATAAAACAGGATGACACATCAATCTTTATCAGACAGATTCCTCAGCAAAGATAACTTTCTCAGGGCATTCAGACGGGTTTCAATAAAAAACTCAAGGGGCGGGATTGATAAGGTTTCTGTTGAGGATTTTGGCAAAAACCTCGATAAGAACATTCTACTTTTACAGAAGCAACTCAAAGAAGGCGCCTATATCCCTCACCCTGTAAGTTCCATTCACATCCCAAAATTTAATGACCAAAATGAATGGCGTGAGCTTGGACTTCCCACAGTAGCAGATAAGATTGTGCAGGCAGCATTACTGCAGGCTGTTGAGCCCGTTGCAGAAAAGATTTTTCTTGACACAAGTTACGGCTACCGTCCGGGGAAAGGTCATTACAAGGCGATAAGAAGGGTCGAGCATAATCTTAGATACGAACATAAAAAATGGGCAGGACATCGGGACATAGATAATTTTTTCGATACATTGGACCACGGCCTCCTATTGAAGCAATTTTCAGATATCGTAAAAGGCGAATCGCTTCTGATAGAACTGGTGGCTTTATGGTGCCGGATGGGTCTTGTTGAAAAAAACGGCAGGTGGAGAAACGTTGAAGCAGGGGTTAGGCAAGGGCATATCATATCACCGCTTCTTGCCAACCTATACCTTCATCCGCTTGATAAATTTGCTTCCGGGATGAGCATCAAATGGCTCAGATACGCAGATGATTATTTGATTCAGGGCGATAGCAAGGAAGAAATAGAAAATGCCGCTGCACAGATAATTGATTTTCTGAAGAATGAACTTTCGTTGGCGGTAAACAATAATGCCAATCCGGTAAATAGTATCGAAGACGGTTTTGTATTCCTCGGAATCCATTTTTGTGGAGAAAAAAGATCTATCGCACAGCAAAAGATTGCTAAGATTCAAAGGAAAATAGACTGGCTGTTCTCCGATAAAAATAACAAACCTCTTGAATCTGTTATCCGGAGCATTACAGAAATGTCGGAGGGCTGGAGGAGGTATTATGGCTTTTTAGATCCAACAGAGCAATTCTCTAAAATACAGGGTAACCTTGAAAGCTCCTTTGTTGCCTTTGTAACTAAAAAGATCAAACATGGCCTTTGGTGCAGTAAACTTCCTGAAAATCTGCAATTCCCGCTATTAATCACGGAAAATAATCCACGTGCGGGTTTTAATAAAATGAAAGAGTTGTGGCATGAGGCATTGAAGGCAAATAACAAATGCAATATCGAAACCATAAAGAAGGCAATAGACAACAAGGTTTCAACACGGCGAAGAAAATACCGTAGAGAACAGGCGCAGAGCACCGACCTTGTTATTACAACCCCAGGTTGTTTTATCGGCAAAAGAGGCGAGAGGGTTATTGTAAGAAAAAATCAGCAGATTACAACCGAGATGCCTGCAATCAGACTGACAGGGCTGACTGTTGGAGCAAGAGGCGTATCACTGTCAGGAGATGTCATTGAGCTTTGTATGGAGAAAGATATTTATATTCATTTTGTTGATGAACTGGGAAGAGTTATTGCGGTCATTGCCCCGCCTACCGGCAATTCAGGAGAGATATCGCTTTTACAAGCAACAGAGCGTAACACAAAAAAAGGCTTACATCTTGCGAAAATGTTTGTTCTCGGAAAAGTAAAAAATCAATTTGCTCTTTTAAAGTATTACCACAAATACAGAATAAACCGTGAAAATGGATTCGGCACATGCTTCAGAGAAGGACAGATTCAGATGGAACGCCTCATAAGAGAAATTAAAAATCTTGCTTCTTTAATCACACCCGAAACTCTCCGGCAGCAACTCATGGGACTGGAAGGGGCCTTTGCCGTTCATTATTGGGCAATCGTAAAAAAGCTATTTCAAAATGGAGTAGCATTTGACGGCAGGAAACGGGAAGGTGCAAGAGATATCGTTAATTCGGCTCTTAACTATGGGTATGGAATTCTTTACAGCAGAGTCTTAAACGCCTTGATTAAATCGGGACTGAATCCTGTCTCAGGGTTTCTGCATAGTTTCCAACAGGGCAAGCCTGTGCTCGTTTACGATCTCATAGAGGAATTCAGAGCAGAAGTTGTTGACAGAGGCATCTTCACTATATTTAGAAGAGGAGAAAAACTTTTTCAGAGCGATGACGGAATGTTAACGCCGGAAAGCAGGAAAAAGATCGCCCGTGCCGTCGTCAGGCGGTTATCAAGCGAGACTTATTACACAGGCAGAAAATTCGTAGTTGAAGATGTTATCAGAGAACAGGCATTAAATATCAAAAAACACCTGAACGGCATGTGCGACTATAGACCATACCTGAGCAGATGGTGATTTCTCAGGCATGGCACAATTTTTTGTCACAAAATATTTTTTCAGAACGACTATTATAAATCTGTTCAGGGGTTGTTCAGGGTTCTTCTGAGGAAGAACCCCTTGATAAATAAGAATTCATATGGCGGAGGGGGTTTTAGCTTGCATTAAATGACATTTGTCGTTAAAATAAAGCCAAAAGACAATAAAAATGAAACCGGCCTAACAGGAAAGGAGCAACAAATGAGTACTGCTTTGGTTTTTGAAAATGAAGAAATAAAAAAGAAGATTATCGGGACCTTAGGATTGAAGGATTCGGAGGTGAGGCCTCAGGAGAGAAACAAAGGGATGTTGACCTTTGACGCCATTATTCGGAAAGGAATCCCATATAGTAAGGTCCGCCTCGTGAAAGCGGCATTAAACCTTACGGATAATGAATTTGCAGATTATCTGGGTATAAGCCTTAGAACATTACAGAGAAAGCGGGATTCTCGTGAGAAGCTATCCATACCCGAGGGTGACAGACTCTTCCGCATGGCAAGGATATTTGCTCTTGCTGTTTCCGTTCTTGAAAGTGAAGAAATGGCGCGGAAATGGCTGCACAGGGCTCAGAGAGGTTTGGGAGGAAGGGTGCCTATTCAAGTTATCCAGACAGAGGCGGGCGCGCAGGAAGTCGGGGATTTGCTTGAGAAAATTGAATATGGGGTTCTTGTTTAGTGTTTTGCTGGCGTATTGCCAAGAAGAAATATACAAATTCGGCTTTTGATGGAGAAGGCGCCAGGAGAAAAGGCGGGCGATGGACGCCGAAAGGGTTCCCCGCTGTTTATACTGCTCAAACCGAATCATTAGCTGCGCTTGAGCAATTTGTTCAAATCGGGGATGAAGGACAAAAAATTCAGTTCGTCTGTTTTAAAGTAGAAATTCCGGAAAAAGTAAAAATTGAAAAAATTGACATTGGCTCATTGCCGGCCAATTGGAAAGATACCCCTTCGCCGGATGCATTGAAGGCATATGGTGCGGAATGGTTGGCACAAGGGCAGAGCGCTGTGCTAAAGGCGCCTTCTGCCTTAATATCCTCGGAGTGCAATTTTATCCTGAATCCTCGCCATCCCGATTTCCAAAAAATAAAAATCTCTGCTCCTGAGGAGTTCTGTTACGATCCGCGCATGTGGAAAGAAGAAACCTGACGTCTCTATTTACTATTAATGCAACCGGCATGTCAGACACTTTGGTCGCCCGCTTCGTTGCAAAGGCAGACTAGAGGTTTTAGTACCGCCTCAAATTTCACTGCAATTAAGCCTTGTTGGATTTTTATAGTATAATAGCCTATGGGATTCTGGCTGAACATAAAGCGCGATTACAGGGCTGTATTTGAAAAAGACCCTGCTGCCCGAAGCAGCCTTGAAGTTATACTTTCCTACTCAGGATTCCACGCAATATTTCTGCACAGGATTAATCACATCCTCTGGAATGCGGGCGTACCTGTATTGCCGAGACTGCTTTCACAAATAGGAAGATTTTTTACAGGAATCGAAATTCATCCCGCGGCAAAGATTGGATCGGGGTTTTTCATTGACCACGGCATGGGCGTTGTTATAGGAGAAACCGCAGAGATAGGCGAGAACTGCCTGCTTTATCAGGGGGTGACATTAGGAGGCACTGGAAAAGAAAAAGGAAAACGGCATCCGACACTCGGCAATAATGTTACAGTTGGCTCTGGCGCAAAGATTTTAGGCGCAATAACTATAGGGAACAATGCAGTCATTGGAGCCAACTCTGTAATACTCAAGCCTGTTCCTGATAATTCCATCTGCGTAGGCGTCCCGGGAAGAGTAACACGGAAAAAGGTTATCAGGATGACCACGGAAGAGGGGCTTGTAGAGCTTTATGATTATTTCCCTGATCCGGTTTCAGAAAAACTGAAAGAACTGGAATCTCATATAGATACAATTTCAAAGAGGATAGATACGTTAGAGAAACCCGAAAAACAAGGAGGAAGGATGAGGATTTATAACACCCTTGCAGGCGAAAAAGAAGATTTCATACCACTGGTAAAAGACAGGGTGAATATGTATGTGTGCGGTGTAACTGTTTATGATAACTGCCACATCGGCCATGCAAGGAGCGCAATTGTATTCGATGTTATTCAGAGATATCTCAAATATAAAGGGTTTAATGTTAAATTTGTCCGGAATTTTACGGATATAGATGACAAGATTATTAACAGGGCTAAAAAAGAGGGTATCCCATGGAATGAGGTTGCAAGGAAATATACAGAGGAATTTTATAACGATATGGACAGCCTTGGTGTGGCACGCGCTGATATAGAACCAAAGGCTACAGAGCATATCAAAGAGATAATAGATATCGTAAAGGGGCTTATAGATAAAGGATATGCATACGAGAAAGACGGCAGTATTTATTTTGAGGTAAATAAATTTCACGAATACGGCAAGCTCTCGAAAAGAGACAAAGAGGATATGATTGCAGGCGCAAGGGTTGAAGTGGATGTGAGGAAAAAAGATCCAATGGACTTTGCCCTGTGGAAGGCATCAAAAGAGGGGGAGCCTTTCTGGGAAAGCCCGTGGGGCAAAGGAAGGCCGGGCTGGCATATTGAATGCACTGCAATGTCAATAAAACATCTGGCTGAAAGCTTTGATATCCACGGCGGAGGCGCTGACCTTATATTCCCTCATCATGAAAATGAGATTGCCCAGTCAGAGGCATTCACAGGGAAGCCCTTCGTCAAATACTGGGTGCATAACGGTTTTATCACAATTGATAAAGAAAAAATGTCGAAGTCCCTCGGAAACTTTTTCACCATCAAAGAGGTATTGGACAGATATGACCCTGAGGTTGTGAGATTTTTTCTGCTTTCAACCCATTACAGAAGCCCGATAGAATTCTCAGACGAGCAGCTTAAAGAGGCAGAGGTCTCTATAGACAGGTATTACACAACATTGATAAGAATTGCAGATTTTCCCGGTAAAGGTGATGTAAAGGATAAAACTTCGGGAATAGAAAAACCTTTTGAGGGCGTGGTCAACTCATTCAAGGAAAAATTTCAAGCGGCAATGGACGATGATTTCAATACAGCGCTTGCGCTTGGGCACATCTTTGAGCTGATAAGGGAAACAAACAGATTTCTTGACAGCTCGGGGAGTCGAGTCTCCGACAAGCCTTCCGGCCAAAAACCTTCTGAACTTATATCAAAGGCAAAAGAGCTTTTATCAGAGGCAGGCGGAGTTCTGAACATTTTTAGAAGGACCCCTGATGAATGGCAGAGCGCATTGATGAAGTCAAAAAAGATTAAGCTGACAGAGCAGGATGTCCTGAATAAGATACAGGAAAGGGAAGAGGCAAGGCAAAAGAAGGATTGGGCAGCATCGGATGTAATAAGAAAAGAACTTGATGAAAAAGGAATAATTCTTGAAGATAAGAAAGACGGGACAGGCTGGAAGATCAAGGTTGGATAAATGACAGGCCCTGATTTGAGGTTTAAATTAAAGACTGTTTTTCTGTCAGGCTTACTCCTTTTTTTCATATTTTCATTCACGCCATTCTTATACGCAGCAGGCAAGGTCATCAGCATGAAAGACATAAAACATCAATCTTTCAAGGGTTATACCCGGGTTACAATCTACCTGTCAGGTCCTGTAGAATTTTCAATGAACCATCTTTCTAATCCTGAGAGGCTTTATTTTGATTTAAAGAATACAACACTGCTCCCCAAAAACAAGGCCAATTTCACTGTCGGAGATACAATATTAAAAACAATCAGAACAAAACAGTTTAATAAGGATACCGTGAGGATAGTATTTGATTTGGGGAAGGCAGAAGACTTTAAGGCGTCTTTGCTTAATAAGAAAAATCCGAGGCTTGTTATTGATATTTATGCTGTCAAGTCAGCCAGGAAGGAGCCTGATGTCGCCAGGCCTGAACCAACGGCTGAAAAGGGCAGGTCCGCACCCGGGGAAAAACCTGATGCTGTTACCTCAGCGCCTGCAAAACCAGAATCCCCTGCAAAAAAAATAGAGACTGAGATTGTTCCTCCGGAGCCTGTAAAACCTGAAGCTCCGGCAAAAGAGCCTGAGACCATTCCTGCCGGGAAGAAATCTGACATTGTCTCCCCGGTGCCTGCAATAAAACCGGAACTTAAAGCTCCGGCGCTAACAAAACCCGAGACATCTCCCACTTGGAAGAAATATATAACAGGCAAAGGCAGCATAAAGAATATCCGTTATAAGTCGTTTAAAGGTTACACCCGGGTAACCATCTATTTATCAGGGCCTGTTGAATTTACAAAGAACCGCATCTCAAGGCCGGAAAGACTTTATTTTGACCTGAAGAATACAACGCTTCCCAAAAAGGTAAGGGCAATTTTCAATGCAGGAGATGGGATATTAAAAACAGTGAGGGCAAGGCAGTACAGTAAGGACACTGTCAGGATTGTCCTGGATGTGGAAAGGATAGAGGACTTCAAGGTATCTGCGCTTACCAAACCAACAAGACTTGTTGTTGATATTTACGCCTCAAAACCTGACAAGAAAGAGCCTGTTGCTGCGCCGCCTGCACAGACAAAAAAACCCGTAATCACCCCGACGCCTTTAACAAAAGAGCCTGAGGTTGCTGCACCGGCTCCAACAAAACCTGATATGGTACCTCCATCACCACCGCAATCACCTGAGGTTAAAGCCCCATCCCTGAAAAAAGAACCTGATGTTGTTCCCCCGGAACAAAAGCCGGAGGGTTCTCCTATGATAAAAGAAGATGCCGCTGATTATATATCCTCAGGGGAAAAACATATTCAGTCAGGAGAAGATGAAAAGGCATTGCTTGATTTCAGAAAGGCCGCAGAATTAAGTCCGCAGAGTGCAGAGACCTATGTGGCAATAGGCCGCTCGCTTTTTAAGTTCGGGAAAAAAGACGAGGCGCTTGAAGTCTACAAAAAGGCCATAGAACGTGATCCAAATTCAGCAGATGCGTATAACGGGCTCGGGTATGCATATTATTTGCAGGGCAAGCTGGGCAGTGCAGTGGATGCTTTCCTGATGGCGATTAAATTGAATCCTGATCATGATGACGCGCATGCAGGTCTTGGTTATACCTATCTCACCATGGGGGATACGAACTCTGCGATTGACCAATACAGGATTCTAAAAAGCCTTGACTCCAATAAGGCAGATGATCTTTTCCGCCTTATATTTAAGGAGCAACAGAACAAAGAGCAGGGCAAGACTTTAGAAGTAAAACCCTCCGGACTAAAATAAATATGTCAAAGGTCCTCGTAGGAATGAGCGGAGGGGTTGATTCATCTGTAACAGCATATCTTCTTAAGGAGCAGGGATATGACGTTGAAGGGCTGAGTTTTATTCTATGGGAAGCCAGACAACGGAATGATTTCACAACCTGCTGTTCCTCACAGGCAATCGAAGATGCATCAAAGACCGCCTCGCAAATTGGAATTCCTCACAGCTCGGTTGATGTAAGAGACGAGTTTATTGAAAAGGTCATAGAGCCCTTTGTTGATGCTTATACAAAGGGAAGGACTCCCAATCCGTGCATATTATGCAACAGATATATAAAATTCCCATCCCTTCTTAAAGAGGCTGAAAAAAGAGGCGCTGAATTTATTGCAACAGGGCATTATGCGAGGATTGAAAGAGAAGCAGGGATTAGGGATTTGGGATTAGGGATTGGCAAAGAAAAAACTAACCCCCAACCCCCAACCCCCAACCCCACGCCCTTTTTAAAAAAAGGCATTGACCCAAAAAAAGACCAGTCGTATTTTCTTTATGTTTTAAGACAAGAGGAACTTAACAGGCTTCTGCTTCCTCTGGGAGATTACAAAAAAGAGGATGTAAGAAAGCTTGCAAACAAGCTGGGGCTTCCTTCTGCTAAAAGGCCTGAGAGCCAGGAGATCTGTTTTATAGAAGACAAAAGCTATTTCAAGTTCATCAATAAAATTAATCCTCTTGCCGGAGCCGCGGGGCCTATAATGGCCATGAACGGCAATGTACTGGGAGAGCACAAGGGAATTTATAATTATACAATCGGCCAGAGAAAGGGGCTTGGCATATCTTCTCCATCTCCTTTATATGTTTCAAAAATCGATGCAGTCAAAAACATTGTTTATGTTGGCCCGCAGGAATCAGCGAAGATAAAAGAGTTTGAGGTACAAGAACTTAATTGGCTTACCTCACCCATCCAGGCCATAAGAGCAACTGTTAAAGTCCGTTCTATGATGAAAGCTGAGCCTGCAATAATATCTGCAAGTCCTGATTCAGAAACAGTTAAGGTTATATTTGACGAACCTCAGTGGGCCCCTGCACCGGGCCAGTCAGCAGTTTTTTATGACGAAGACATTGTAATCGGCGGAGGGATAATAATCTGACCGGGCTTATTTGTAAAGTTTTGTTTGTTTATAAAAGAAGGGCTTTAATATCTTCAGCGCCATAATCGAAACCACAGGCTTTAAAAGCCATGAAGCAACTGATTTGCTGCCCAGACATTTTTTGCAGTATGGATGAATTACCCGATATTTCCTGGATCCTTCTATAATCCTGCCAAGTTCATCAGAAGAAAGAATATCTTTAAGGGAAGAATTATGCAGATTCCCGATAGCAGTACGGCCGTTAAAATCTATACAGCATAGGGCTACGTCACCGTTATAAAGGATGCTGAAGTGGTCCCGCATGCCAAAACAATAGCCTGCCCATGCATCTTTGATGCTTCCATCCTCAAAGGCATGCCCCCAGTCTTCAAGGACATATGTCTCAAAAAACAGATTCGGATAAATCTCCACTACATTCCACTTATAAGCAGAGAGTTTCCCTATGTTTGCCATTGCCTTTTCTCTCTTTTCATGCTCCAATCCAAGTATATCGTAAATGCGTCCGGCCCAGTATCTGAATGTATCCTGCAATTCTGCTGTTGTTGATATGACTTTTATAGGGCCTTTCCTTTTTTCAAGCCCTTTTCTGGGAAATCGCGTATTAAGAAAGCGGAATTTGAAGATTGTATCTGCATGTTTTGTGATATAGGAGGAGAAAAAATCAAAGATGCCATTAAGATAAGTATCAAAATCCAGTTTTCCTGCCTTTCTGAGGGCAAAGGACCTTTCATCAGGCGTCTGAAGGGAGATATCTATTTGGTGGAGGTCATAATCCAGAAGCTGTCTTCCTGTTTTGCCGCCAAGTCCGCCTCCGTTTGTGGTAAGCCCGACCTTCATGCCGATGTCACGGGCATGGGACAGTATTTCAAAAAAATCACGGTGCAGAGTTGGCTCTCCCATTACATGGAAGGTAATTTTTTCAGATATGCCGTTTTCTTTTATCTCGGTGATTATGCGCTTGGCAAGATCAGTCTCCATATAGCCATAAGGCCTCTTCATCTCTGATTTCGGGCAGAATACGCAGTTGAAATCGCATACATTTGTTAATTCAATATGTACGCGTTTAAGCGGAATCTCAATATGTCCGAATTTTTTATTCATGTAATAGTTTACTATAAGCTCTGTTCCTCTGACAAATTGACTATGTTTACCTTAAGGGGTTATCATAATTTCCATGCTTACACCTGATCGAAGATTCGCCGAGGCGAAGAAACAACTTGAGATAATCAAAAGAGGCGCTGTTGAGGTTATAAGCGAAAAAGAGCTTCTTCAGAAGTTCGAGAAATCTTTCAAAGACAAAAGACCTCTCAAAATAAAGGCCGGATTTGACCCGACGGCTCCGGACATACATATAGGCCACACAGTCCTTCTTGAAAAGATGCGCCAGTTCCAGGAACTCGGGCATGAGATAATATTTCTGATCGGTGATTTCACAGGAATGATTGGCGACCCAACCGGACGGTCTGAGACAAGGAAGCCTTTGACAACAGAAGATGTTTTAAAAAATGCGGAGACTTACAAAAAACAGGTATTCAAGATATTAGAGCCTGAAAAAACAAAGGTTGTATTCAACAGCGATTGGCTGTCAAAGATGAGCGTGATGGATATTGTAAAACTCGGCTCGATGCAGACAGTTGCAAGGATGCTCGAAAGAGAGGACTTCAAGAAGCGTTTTGAAAACCAGCAGGACATAACAATACTCGAATTCTATTATCCTTTGTTCCAGGGGTATGACTCAGTTGCCTTAAAGGCCGATGTCGAGCTCGGAGGCACTGACCAGAAATTCAATATCTTAATGGGAAGAACTCTGCAGAGAAAATATGGGGTTGAGGAACAGGTTGTTGTGCTCATGCCATTGCTTGAAGGTCTTGACGGGGTTAACAAGATGTCAAAGAGCCTCGGGAATTATATCGGCATCACAGAATCGCCAAAAGAAATGTTCGGAAAACTGATGTCCATAACTGACACTCTCATGCTCAGATACTATGAACTCCTGAGCCGCATATCTCTTGAGGAGCTAAAAGAACTTAAAAAGGGAATCGAAAATGGCACAGTTCATCCAAAGACTGCTAAAGAAAATCTTGCACTCGAGATTGTAGAGAGATACCGGGGAAAAGACGCTGCCTTAAATGCAAAAGAAGAATTCGGACATATCTTTGGAAAAGACAAAGGGCTGCCTGATGATATACAAGTATTTGAACTTAAGTGGGAAGAAGAAGAGATGTGGATTCCTAAGATTATGAAGCTCTCAGGCCTTACAGCAAGCACAGGTGAGGCAATGAGGGTTATAAAACAAGGCGGGCTGAAAATCGATGACCAAAAATGCGACAACCCTGATGCAAAGCTCAAAAAGGGAATTTACCTTTTTAAGGCAGGGAAGAGAAAGTTTTTGAAGATTGCGGGGAAGTGAAGTTATCTCTCAACTTGCTATCTCTCCATTAACAGGCCTTATGTCTTTACCGTAAACTTCATCAAGTATCGCTTTTGCCCCTTTTGAAAGTAAGTCCTCGGCGAGTTTGAGGCCGAGGCTTTCTGCATCTTTGGGATTTCCTTCGATATGGCTCCTGATAATCCTGTCTCCTGAGACACTCCCGACAAGACCGTCCATCACAATTTTGCCGTCGACTAACCTCGCATGCGCAGCTATAGGCACCTGACATCCGCCCTCAAGTTTTTTAAGGCATGCCCTTTCTGCCCTCACACATACTGATGTCTCGTTATGATTTAAAGGTGCAATGAGTTTATTTATAAATTCGTCATCAATTCTGCATTCAATGCCAACTGCGCCCTGCCCAATTGCAGGAAGGCTTATCGAGGGCTCAATTGTTTCTGTAATCCTGTTAGCCCATCCAAGCCTTTTTACTCCGGCAGCAGCAAGGATGATTGCATCAAACTGCCCTTCATCAAGCTTTCTCAGCCTTGTATCAAGATTTCCTCTTAACTGCATGATCTTTAAATCCGGCCTAATGCTAAGAAGCTGGCTCGAACGCCTCAAGCTGCTCGTTCCTATTGTCGCGCCATGAGGAAGGTTTTTGAAATTTTGAATTTTGAATTTTCCATTTTGCATTGGCGCGATGAAAGCGTCACGCGGGTCTTCTCTTTTGCATATAACTGCAAGATAAAGCCCTTTAGGAAAATCAGTCGGCACATCCTTCATGCTGTGAACTGCAAGGTCTGCCTCGCCCCTTAAAAGCGCCTCCTCTATCTCTTTTACAAAAAGCCCTTTACCTCCAACCTTTGCAAGCGGGACATCGAGAATCTTGTCGCCTGTTGTTTTTATCTTGTTGAGTTCGATTGTTAAATCAGGGTTGAGTTTAACAAGTTCTGACTTAACCCACTCAGCCTGCCACAATGCAAGCTTGCTTCCGCGTGTTCCTATTACAACTTTTTTCTTCTTCAATTAAAACCCTCTTTCCTGTTAAGAATTACCTGAGGCTTTATAGTATAATATCTTTATAGAAAAAGCTTCAAGGAAGACCTAAAAATTGATGATTCCCTCATGCAATAGAATCAAAAATAAAGTCCTCTCAGGGAAAAGGCTCTCAAAAGAAGACGCAATAAAGTTATTTGAGACCGATGATATATTTACGCTCGGGAAGCTTGCATCTTATGTCGCAAAAAAGAAGAACGGCAACAAGGCATATTTCATCAGAAACATCCATGTTAATCCTACAAACATCTGCGTGAATCGCTGCAAATTCTGCGCCTTTAGCCGCTCAAAAGGAGAAGCAGGCGCATATGAAATGACTATTGATGAGATCATATCAAAGATTAGAACACAGAAGACAGAACACAGAATGCAGCCTAAAATCACCCCCCCTAATCCCCCCCTTGGTAAGGAGGGGCATGGGGGGGTGAGCGAAGTCCATATCGTCGGCGGTTTACATCCTGACTGGCCTTTTGAATATTACCTTGAGATGATATCGAGAATAAAAAAATCTTTTCCGAAGATATGTATTAAAGCATTCACTGCAACAGAGATTGACTATTTTTCAAGGATAAGCGGAAAGAGTGTTGAAGATACATTAATAGAACTCAAAAAGCATGGCCTTGATACAATGCCGGGTGGAGGCGCTGAGATATTTGATACAGGAGTAAGAAGCCAGATCTGCCCCGAGAAACTTTCAGGGGAAGGATGGATTAATGTGATGGAGGCCGCACATAGAGCAGGGATTAAGACAAATGCGACAATGCTTTATGGGCATGTGGAGAATTACGAGCAGCGTGTTGACCATCTATTGAGACTAAGGGAGCTTCAGGACAAGACAAAAGGGTTTCAGGCATTCATACCCCTTGCATATCATCCAAAGAACACGGAGATCGGGGGCACATATTCATCAGGGATAGATGACCTTAAGACAATTGCTGTGAGCAGGCTTGTTCTTGATAATTTCGCTCATATAAAGGCTTACTGGATTATGCTTGGAGAAAAGCTTTCGCAGGTTGCGCTTTTATTTGGGGCTGATGATATTGACGGAACTATCATTGATGAAAAGGTTACTCATTCAGCAGGAGCGCTAAGCAGCAAGGGACTTACTGCCGGTGAGTTGATAAATATGATTAAAAAGGCAGGAAAGGTTCCTGTTGAAAGGGATTCGTTTTATCGGGCTGTAAAATGAAATCACTCATTGCATAAAACAGTTACTATCATCTATATTATTCTGTAACAAAAGTGCACTATGGCAATAAAGAACCCTATAGCTTGACAGGGTTCTTTATTAAAACACAAAGCGAGGTCAAATACATTCCGCTTTATGTAAAACAGGATGAATGGGAAAAGTACAGGGAAGGCATAAAGAAATTTGAAGATGTGGTTAAGCTGTTCAAAATGGTATAATTTCTGAGAGGTTCTTATGGGAATAAATGACTCTTTAAAGAATGAAATTGTAAAAAGGTTGCAGAAGATCAATCCGGCAAGGATTTTCCTGTTCGGCAGTTTTGCATCCGGCAAGCCGACAAAAGACAGTGATATTGATTTGCTGATAATCAAAGAGAAGATTTCTTCAAAGATACGCGAAGCAGTAGAAGCAAGAAGAATGCTGAAAGGAATTTTGATGCCGTTCGATACGATAGTCGCCTCACAGGAAGAGTTTGATTTTTACAAAGACCAGATTAATACCATTTATTTTGAAGCGGATAAAAAAGGGATTCTTCTGTATGAGCGAAAATAATTTTAAGCAGCAATATGAGGTTTTCTTAATCAAGGCAAAGCAGGATTTGGTTTTAGTTGAGCAGGTTATAAATAACCCTGACGTTGCCAATGAAATTAAATATTTTCATCTTCAGCAGAGTGTTGAAAAGGCTTTAAAATCATTGTTAAGCCTTAAAGGCATTCAGTTTCCCAAAACTCATGACCTCGAAGATCTGATTGACCTTGCAGAAGAAAACCGTGTCGGTCTGTTGGAGTCTATGAATATTCTTACCGAACTAACCCCTTATGCCGTTGAATTCAGATATGCGTTGATTTTTGATTCCCTGCACGAGCCGGAATATTATCTGGAGCATGTGAGAGAGTTCATAAAGTTTGTCGAGAACACTTTTAAGTAACATGCCCAATCTCTCCGATAAAGACAAAGACGAAATCATAAACCTAATCAAAGAAGGCAGGAAACTGCCGAAGGAATGGCAGTCTTTCAGGACAAAAAAGAACCCCGAAATTGAACTTGAATCCGCATGGCATGAATATGAGAAAAAAGGCAGATACAAAATCGCTGTGAAGGCAGTAGATATTTTAGGGCAGGATACGACACAGGTGATTGAAGTGAACGTGAAGTAACTCACACATAAAGGAGTCTTTAATGGAAGAATCCAAACCTACACTGGATGAATTGAAAGCGCTTTATGATGCTGCCATAGAGTTTAAAAAAATTGAGCCATGGAAATGGGTAAAGGAAACCGATATATTTGGCGTCCAAAAGCCACTGACCGGTGAGGTTGGTTATTGCTGCATTATGGGTGAGATAGGCGAAATGCTGGCAATGGCTGTGTATCATGGCACAGAAGGTTTACAGGGTTACTTGAAAATTCTAAATAACCAGGTAAAACCCGAAGACCCTGATTCTCTGCATATTCAGGATTGCCTGATTGTAATGTTTGAGGACAAGAGATTTGTTGAAAAAGAAGATATACAATTGATCAATCGTCTGGGATATAAATTCAAAGGGCATAATGCTTGGCCTGTTTTCAGAAGTTATAAACCCGGTTATTTTCCGTGGTTTCTAAGCAGGGACGAGGCATTGTACATGGTCGAAGCTTTGAATCAGGCAAAAGATGTCTGTTTGCGTTTAAAAGAAAATAACCAGATGCTTCATCCCCCACAGAAAAATCAATATTTAATAAGGTTATCCGAGACAAAGGATGGCAAGGTTATCTGGAAAGATGAATGGAGAGAACCTGCTCCTATCAAGACAGGATATCATGCAAATGAGCCTGTGGACGAAATCCGGCTCCAGAGAATAAAAAATACAATAAAACAGGTTCCGGCAGTTTGGGAGATTGATTTTTTCTTTGCTCCCACAGCGGTAAGGGAAGGCGGGAGACCATTTTTCCCTCAAGCTATTATGATCGCCGATCACGATACCGGGTTTATCCATGATGTGCATCTTGCGCAAAAGGATACCTGCCAGAAGGAATTTTCAGAGAAATTTTTATTACGCATGGAAAATACATTGATTGTGCCTATGGAGATTTTAGTGAGAAAGGAAGATGTTGCAAAACTCTTAGAACCGTATACATCAAGATTGAACATAAAGTTAAGTAAGAGTAAAAAACTTCAGAATGTTGATAACGCGATAAAATCAATGACAAGGCATTTTAAAGGATTTTAAAAAATAAGATATGAACCGGA
>ERZ1292633.1386-Hain-H41-02um-R1-1386-length-26272-cov-9_pt1 | contig 26272 bp, 24 predicted proteins | sample MGYA00564406_ERZ1292633 | MGnify/ENA primary metagenome ERZ1292633 (study PRJEB36523, sample SAMEA6512639) | groundwater metagenome | collected 2019-01-08 | study: AquaDiva: Metagenomics assemblies of 32 groundwater samples | reverse complement strand
GTGTGACGTGTGACGTGTGACGTGTGACGTGTGACGTGTGACGTGTGACTTTAGGGCGCAGTTATTTTTTTGATCGCCCAGGTTGCGTGCTCGGCGAGCATTTTGTCTTTTCCTTTTGCGATTTTCTTGAGTGCTGGAATGAGTGATTTTTCGTGGAGATTTCCGGCGACGATGCAGGCGTTGCGGATGAGGCCGCGTCTTTTGGCGCGCATGAGTGGGGTTCCTGCGAATGCTTTCAGAAATTCTTCGTCAGTTTTTATTTCCAGAATCTTTTGGAGATCGTATACTTGTGTACCGATACGGATGTTCTGGAAGTCGTCGACTTTTGTGGGTTTTGACCGAACGTTGTGTGGACAAATCTCCTGACAGAGATCACATCCGAAAAGCCAGGTTCCTACTTTTTCCCGGAATTCCTGTGGAATTTCTCCGCGGTTTTCGATGGTAAGATAGGAGATGCATCGTCGTGCGTCGATGGTGCGATCGGGAAGAATGGCATTTGTGGGACAGATGTCGATGCAACGTTTGCAGCTTCCGCAAGCGCCTTTCCACTTCGATGGCTCGTCGGGTTTCAGATGAACAGTGACGAAGATTTCTGCGAGAAAGATGTATGATCCTAGCTCGCGCGTGATGAGACAGGAATTTTTCCCGATAAATCCGAGTCCTGACTTTTCGCTAAAAGAACGGTCGAAAACGGGGCCGGTGTCGATGTATGAACGTGAGACTTTTTGGTCAGCATTTTCTGAAGATTTCTCATCGATTATCTGGCACAATTTTTTTAATTTTTTCCCGATGACTTTGTGATAGTCGCGAGTTCTCGCGTAACGGGCGACACCGAAGGATGGCTTCTCGATGGGATTTTGTTCTTCATCCGCTGGGAAATAATTCATGCCGAGACAGATCACGCTTTTTGTCCCTGGGAAAATTTTCTCTGGATTGCCACGCTTTTCTGGCTCCTTTTTGAGCCATTCCATGTCGGCGCCGTAGCCTTTTTCCAGCCATTCTTTGTAAAAATTCTGCTCTTTCTCGAGAGCTCGTGCGTCCATAATACGAACAAGGTCGAAACCCATTTTTGTGGCTTCGACCTTGATATATTCTGCGAGAGAAATTTTCTGGTTCATTTATTGCACGATCAAAGTTCCTTTCATGTCTCCGTGTCCTTCACCACACATCACGCTGCAACGGAATCCAAATGTTCCTTTCTTACTGGCCACAAATTCGAGAACGACTGGAGCTCCTTGGCTCACTACTTTGTTCACACCAAAATCTGGAATGACGAGACCGTGTGTCCCTTCTGTACTGCTCAAATTGATGCGAACTGTGTCACCCTCATTGACTGTGATTGTGGATGGTGCAAAAGTGAAGTTTTTTGCCACCATGTTGAAAGTTTTTATTTGTGCCTTTGGAGTTTCTGTCTTTGTCTCCACCTTCACTTCTGTTTTCACTTCCGCTTTTACTGCTGGCTTTTCTTCTTTTGCCGGCACCTCTTCTTTGGTCTGTGTTTCTGTTTTTTCGGGAACCACTTTCTCCTCTCTCACATCTCCATCCGTGATTTCACCCTCTGCTGTGGCGCTTTCATTTTCCGTGACGGTTGCCTCTGGAGCTACTACTGCATCTTCTGGCTGTGGTTTGGTTTTGCATCCAGAAAGAACTCCTAATGTGAGTAATAATGTAGCGATGAGGGCAATTTTTTTCATAAAAAGCGTGGGTTATATTTTGTTTCATTGTAGGGCGAATTTCGATTTTTTACAAATGAGAGATGAATTGTTATAATCGGAGCTCTCGAGGAACATGTGACATGTGACTTGTGACTTCTTAACTCCTACTCTTATGTTTGATTCAATGATTGGCCAACCAGTTCCTGGATTTTCTGCAAAAAGCACGAGTGGATATCCTGTCTCTCCTGTCGATCTGAAGGGGAAATGGGTGGTTCTCTATTTCTATCCGAAGGACGATACTCCTGGATGCACGAAAGAAGCATGCGGTTTCCGCGATCAGAAAAAAGAATTTGAAAAACGTGATGTCGTCGTTTATGGCGTCAGCACAGATGATTTTGCTTCTCATGAGAAATTCATCAAGAAATATGATTTGAATTTTCCACTTTTGGCCGATCCAGACCATGTACTCGCTGAAGCTTTCAACGTCTGGAACGGGAAAAATGCTGATCGAGTGACTTTCGTTGTCGATCCAGAAGGAAAAGTGGCAAAAGTGTTTCAAAAAGTAACTCCTGCTGAGCATGCTGAGGATATTTTGAAATATATCGATGTGGTTCGCAACGACTGGGCTTTGTGATGGAGGCTCTGGACTTTGGTTTTCAACTTTTCAAAGCTGAAATTTGACAAGTGAATTTTGTCTGGTAATATTGGCTTCCTTTATTTTTAAATGTGTTTTTTTTATGACTTTTAAACCACCTACTGCAGAACAATCTCATGGAGTTCCCATTGTTCCCTTTGCGCCATCTCACCAAGCCACTCCTCCTGAGCGAGCTGGAACTCATGGGGGTGCTGTTCGTAATGTTTCTGCAGCGACTCGCCCTTGTGTGGCAAGAGTTTTTGATTTTAATGCCCATGCAAAGGCTTTGGGATTGGACCCTAGTCATCCTGATGTCGTTGCTCCCACAGAATACCCAGAGGGTGAAATGGAGAGAATCTTCGGTTCTCCTGGAGTTCCAAAAAGGTAAAAGGGCGAGCCGTGAAGTTGAAAGGCAGTTGACCGGCATTTCTTTTTTCACTATGCTCCTCCAGAAGCAAGAACTTTTTTATGCCAGCACAAAAAAAACACGCTATCAAGAAAGTCTTAATCCTCGGTTCTGGAGCATTGAAAATCGGGGAAGCTGGAGAGTTTGATTATTCTGGTTCGCAAGCGATCAAGGCCCTGAAAGAAGAGGGCCTTTCTTGTATTCTCATCAATCCGAATATCGCGACGATTCAGACGAGCGAAGGGATGGCGGACAAAGTGTATTTCCTGCCGGTGAATCCGTATTTTGTGGAGAAAGTGATTCAAAAAGAGAAGCCGGATGGGATTCTCCTCTCTTTTGGAGGGCAAACGGCGCTGAATTGTGGAATTGAATTGTATCAAAAAAATATTTTGAAAAAGTATGGCGTGCAGGTCATGGGGACGCCGGTTTCGGCGATTTGGAAGACGGAGGATCGAAAGATTTTCAATGAAGAGATGGGGAAGATTGGACTCAAAGTTCCGAACAGTGTGGCGTGTACGACGATGGCGGAATCGAAAAAAGCGGTGGAGAAGATTGGATTTCCGGTGATTGTGCGTGCGGCTTTCACGCTTGGCGGGAAGGGGAGTGGCTTTGCGGCGAATTGGAAAGAGCTCGAGCCTCTGCTGGAAACGGCGTTTTCGTACAGTCCTCAGGTTTTGATTGAAGAGAATTTGCGCGGTTGGAAAGAGTTGGAATACGAAGTGGTGCGTGACAGTTTCGATAACTGCATCACGGTGTGTAACATGGAAAATTTTGATCCACTCGGGATTCATACTGGCGAGAGCATTGTCGTGGCACCATCGCAGACTTTGAATAATAGTGAATATCACTTTCTGCGAAAAATTTCTATCAAGGCGATTCGACATCTGGGGATTATCGGCGAGTGCAACATCCAATTTGCGCTGGATCCGAAAAGTGAAGACTATCGTGTGATTGAAGTGAATGCGCGTCTCTCGCGTTCGAGTGCGCTCGCGTCGAAGGCGACGGGGTATCCGCTCGCGCATGTGGCGGCGAAATTGGCTCTTGGATATCGACTTTCTGATTTGAAAAATGCGGTGACGAAGACTACGACGGCGTGTTTCGAGCCGGCGCTGGATTATCTGGCGCTCAAAATTCCTCGATGGGATTTGGATAAATTTCGTATGGTTTCTCAGGAGATTACGACCGAGATGAAATCGGTTGGTGAAATTATGGCTTTGGGTCGCAGTTTTGAAGAGGTTATTCAAAAAGGTCTGCGTATGCTGCAGATCGGTTTGCAGGGTTTCACGGGAAACGAAAATCTCGGGATTCCAACGATGGATCTGGAACAAGCGCTGAAAGTGCCTACGCCTCGACGTATTCTTGCGGTTGCGGAAGCGTTCAAACGTGGATGGAGTGTTGCGAAAGTGAATGAACTTACGAAGATTGATTGTTGGTTTTTGGAGAAATTGAAAAATATTTCGGACGTGTCGCACGATGTCGAGAGAGAAGGAAAGAAACTTTCGCGTGAGACTTTTGTTGCGGCGAAGAAAACAGGATTTTCTGATAAACAGATCGGAAACCTGACGAAGAGAACTGAAATGGAGGTACGTGTATCCCGCAAGAAGTTCAAGATTTTCCCGGTCGTGAAACAGATCGACACGATGGGAGCGGAATATCCTTCGCAGACAAATTATCTGTATCTCACCTACCACGGCGATAAAAATGATGTGATGGTGAACAAAAAAAAGAAGAGTGTGATCGTTCTCGGTGGTGGTCCGTATTGTATCGGGTCATCAGTGGAGTTCGACTGGTGTTGTGTGAATGCGCTGAAAGCCGCTGGGAAACGAGGTTACGAGACGATCATGATTAACTATAATCCTGAGACTGTGTCGACGGATTACGATACGTGCGACAAATTATATTTCGATGAACTTTCGATTGAGCGCGTGCTCGACATTTACGAAAGAGAAAATCCTCACGGCGTGATCGTGTCGACGGGTGGACAAGTGCCGAATAATCTGGCGATGAAACTTGCAAAAAATGGCGTCAAGCTGCTGGGAACTTCGGCTGCGCAGATTGACCGTGCAGAGGATCGACATAAATTTTCGCAAATGATGGACAAGTTGAAAATCGATCAGCCGCTCTGGAAAGAATTGAAAAATATTTCTGAGATCGAAACTTTTGCGGATGATGTCGGCTATCCCGTGCTCGTACGTCCGTCGTATGTGCTCTCGGGAGCGGCGATGCGCGTGGCGCAGAATCGCGAATCACTGCATGCGTTCCTGAACAAGGCGGCGCGCGTGAGCCCCGAAGCTCCTGTTGTCGTGAGTAAATTCGAAGTTGGTGCGAAAGAAATCGAGATCGATGCAGTCGCGTACAAAGGTGAACTCTTGATCTGGGCGATCGCGGAACATATCGAAAATGCGGGTGTTCACTCCGGTGATGCGACGATCGTTTTGCCACCACAGAAGCTGTATATCGAGACGATCCGTCGTGTGAAAGTGATCGCCAAACAGATTGCGAAAGAGCTCTCGATTAGTGGACCTTTCAACATTCAATTTTTGGCGAAAAATAATTATGTAAAAGTGATCGAGTGCAATCTGCGTGCGAGTCGCAGTTTTCCTTTTTCTTCGAAAGTGACGGGATACAATTTCATTGAGATTGCGGCGCGTGCGATGCTCGATGACAAATCGGTTCTGGAATACAAAATCAATAAACCAAGAACTTTGGATCTGGATTATGTTGGCGTGAAAGTTCCGCAGTTTTCGTTCCCAAGACTCAAGGGAGCGGATCCGGTGCTGGGTGTCGAAATGGCTTCTACTGGCGAAGTCGCGTGTTTTGGAGACGATCTCTACGAAGCTTTTTTGAAAGCCATGATTTCTGTGGGATTCAAAATTCCTGAAAAAAATATTCTTGTGAGTATCGGTCGCATCGAAGACAAAGCGGATTTCCTCCCGATCGCACGACAGTTCGTGGAGCTCGGATTCAAACTTTTTGCGACGGAAGGAACTCATAAATTTCTGGAAGATGGTGGCGTTGAAACCACTCTCTTGCACAAAATTTCTTCTGGCGTGAAACCGAATCTGCTCGACTCACTGTCGCACCGTGAGATTGATCTCGTCATCAACATCCCGAAAAACTACGATCGTGTGACGCAGACAGATGGCTATCTGATCCGTCGAAAGGCGATTGATCTCAATATTCCACTGCTCACGAATATCCAAGTCGCGAAGATTGTTTGCGAAGCGCTTGCGCGATATGGAATCGAGGATTTGAAAATCAAGGATTGGGGGGAGTATTTGTAGGAAATTCTTTTGTGTGATTTAATCCTTTTCGCTTTTATGAAAAAAACTGCAAAAACTCTGGTAGCAAAGAATACTCCAAAGCTGAAACGTGGCCTCGCGCAGATGCTGAAGGGTGGCGTGATTATGGACGTCGTGAACGCCGAACAGGCTCGCATTGCGGAGCAGGCGGGTGCGGTGGCTGTCATGGCGCTCGAACGTGTCCCGTCGGATATTCGTCGCGATGGTGGTGTGGCGCGCATGAGCGATCCGATGCTGATTGTGGAAATTATGAAAGCGGTGACGATTCCGGTGATGGCGAAGGTGCGCATCGGGCATTTCGTGGAGGCGCAAATTCTCGAGTCTCTCGGCGTGGACTACGTGGATGAGAGTGAAGTTTTGACGCCTGCTGATGAGGAATTTCATGTTGTGAAAAATGATTTCAAAGTGCCTTTTGTTTGTGGGGCAAGAAATCTCGGCGAGGCACTGCGCAGAATTCATGAGGGTGCGGCGATGATTCGCACGAAAGGCGAAGCGGGGACAGGAAATGTGGTGGAGGCGGTGCGACATATTCGGGCGATTCGCAGCGAGATTGAAAAGGTTTCGAAAATGAATGCGAGTCAATTAAAAAAATGTGCGATGGAATATCGCGTGCCGGTGGAGCTCGTCGGGGAAGTGGCTCGTGCGCGAAAATTGCCGGTGGTGAATTTCGCGGCTGGGGGAGTGGCAACTCCTGCGGATGCCGCGCTCCTCATGCAACTCGGTTGCGAAGGAATTTTCGTGGGCAGCGGGATTTTCAAATCTGAGGATCCGGCGAAACGTGCTCGGGCGATTGTGGAAGCGACGTTGCATTTTGCTGATCCTGCGGTCGTGGCGCGCGTTTCAAAAGGGCTCGGAGAGACGATGAAGAGTTTGGAAATTGCGGGATTGGAGAAGAAGTTTGCGGAAAGAGGGTGGTGATTATTTTCTTTTCACTTCATTTCCTGCTATCCTCTGCGGGCTTTTTGACTATTTTCTATGAAATCTGGAAAAAAACAGCTTCGAATTGGGGTTCTGGATATGCAGGGGTCGGTGGAGGAACATGTGGAGAGTTTGCGGCGTGCGGGAGTGACTCCGGTGCGCGTGAAGACTGTCGCGGATTTGGCAAATCTGGACGGTTTGATTATGCCGGGTGGGGAGAGTACGACGATTGGAATGCTGTGTAAAATGTATGGACTGCGAGATGGGATTGTGGCTGCGGTTCGCGGTGGGATGCCGGTGTATGGGACGTGTGCGGGGGCAATTTTGCTCGCGAAGTGGGGGATTCTCGACATCGATGTCGATCGCAATGCGTATGGGTCTCAGATCGAAAGTTTCGATACAGAAATTACGTGTTCGGAGATTTCTGGTGGGCCGGTGCGGGCGATTTTTATTCGGGCGCCGCGGTTTACGAGAGTTGGGAAAAAGGCTACAGTACTCGCGGAACACATGGGTGATCCTGTACTGGTACGGCAAGACAGGATTCTGGCTTCGAGCTTTCATCCGGAGCTGACGGGGGATGATCGGGTGCATGAATATTTTTTATCTCATTTATGAACGAAGAAAAGATTGTAAAAATTATGAAAGAACTCATCCCGCTGATCGATGATAATCCTCAGCGTGAAGGGCTTCTCGAGACTCCTGAACGCGTCGCAAAAGCTTTTGGGAAAATTTTTTCTGGATATGAACAGAAACCGGAAGACTTCATCACGCTTTTCGAAAGTGAAAATTATGACGAGATGATTGTCGTGAAAGATATCGAGTTTTATTCAATGTGCGAACATCATATGATTCCTTTTTTTGGGAAAGCTCATATTGGATATATCCCGCAGGGGAAAATTATTGGTCTTTCGAAACTTCCGCGACTCGTGGAAATGTACGCTCGCAGACTGCAAAATCAGGAGCGGCTCACTTCGCAAATTGCTGGCGCAGTGAATCAGGTTTTGAATCCTCTCGGCGTGGGAGTGGTTCTGGAAGCACGACATTTATGTATGATGGCGCGCGGTGTGGAGAAACAAAATAGCACCGTGATGACGTCGGCGCAGTTCGGACTTTTCAAGAAAAATGAGAAGACGAGGTCGGAATTTTTGCGGTTGATTGGGAGGTGAGTTGAGGATTTAGGATTTAGGATGTAGGATTGAGGAAACTGCTTTTTTATGGCGAATTATTCACTTCCGCGAGTTATTCAGAAATTGATTGATGAATTTTCCCGGCTGCCGGGGATTGGGCCGAAAACGGCTGAGAGATTGGCGATTCACTTGCTGCATTCTCCGGATTCACGTGTCCGAGATTTCGGTGAATCGGTGATTGGGATGAAAAATGGTGTGATGTTTTGCTCGATTTGTTGGCATCTGTCGGACTCTAATCCGTGTGGAATTTGTACTGATGCTTCCCGGGATCAATCGAAAGTCTGTGTCGTAGAGCAAATTTTGGATGTCGTGGCGATTGAAAAAACTGGCTCTTATACTGGCTCTTATCATGTTCTGCACGGAGTTTTGTCACCGATTCGCGGAGTTGGGCCGGAGCATTTGAAACTCGCGGAACTGCATGCGCGCGTGCGCGATGGGAAAGTTTCTGAAGTCATTTTGGCGACGAATCCGAGCATGGAAGGGGAGACGACGGCGCTGTACATCACGAGGATGCTCAAAACGTATGCCGTGCCTCTCACGCGCATTGCGCGTGGACTTCCGATGGGTGGAGAGCTGGGATATGCGGATCAGATCACGCTTGGGAAGGCGATGATGGGGCGACGGGTGGAGGAATAATGACCCACGTCGGGCCGGCGCCCGTGAGAAACGTGTGACTTGTGATGTGTGACGTGTGACTTTTTGGTTTCGGCCAGAGTTGTTCGAAATCGTTGTGGATGTTTTGGAGAATGGCGTTTTCATCTTTTTCTTTGAGTGCAGTGATGAGTTTTTCTGTTTTATTTGTATTTTTTCCGCATTTTGCGAGATCGAGTTTTTCGTACATGTCTTTCGTGGAAGATTTTTTTGCTTCTGGGAAATAGAATTCGTAATTGAGTTTCGGGCATTGCGGAAGTTTTGTGATTTTTTCTCCGAAATGGGTTCCGAGCGCTGTGTCGCATCCTGATGCGAAAAATGGCACGTCCATTCCGAGTTTTTCCGCGATTTCGAAAAGTTCTTTTTGGGAAAGTGGATTTTGGAAAAGTTCGCTGAGTCCTCTCAGTACCGCTGCGGCATTACTGGAGGCGCCGCCGAGACCGGAGTAATAGGGGATATTTTTTTGGATGGTAATTGTTACGCCTTTTTTTGATCCTATTTTTTCAAAGAATGTTTTTGCGGCTTGTGTGGCGAGTTTTCCGTCGCATTGGATTTCTCCAGAATCGTTCAATTCTATTGTCACTTCATCATGCATATCGATTTTTTGATACACGGTTTGGATGAAGTGATATTCGTTTTCGATCCCGAGGATGTCGAGTGCGAGGTTGATTTTTGCGTGAGATTTGAGAGTGATTTTTTGCATAAAAATTATTTTCTCCAAAGAGTGACGACTGCCGTGCAATGAATGCCTTTGCCTTTTCCGAAGGCGGTGAGCCCTTCTCCGGATGTCACTGTAATGCCGATTTGCTCAGCACTGATGTGAAGAATTTCCGAGAGAGATTTTTTTATGGAGATGACGAGTGGATCGATTTTTGGAATTTTGCATTCGAAATGCAGTCCGAGGTGGCCGATGACAAGACTTTGTTTTTTGAGTTCTGCGAGAAGAGGTTTTAGAAATTGCTTGCTGCTGGTGATTCCTGTCACAACTATTTCGTCTGCAAAAGTTCCGAGTGAACCTTGTCCAAGTGCTTGAGAAATGGCTGTGGCAAGCGCGTGAAGTGCGACGTCTCCGTCCGAGTTTGCGTGGAGTTTTGGAAGTTTTTTTATTGTGATCCCGGCGAGTCTCAGTGTGCCTTTGGTATCGAATGCATGACTGTCGGTGGCGATTGCTGTGCGTGGTTGTGCGAGCATGGCGTGCATCCAATCGAGGTCATCGCGGGTCGTAATTTTCCTGTTGAGTGGTGATGCGGGAATCCAATGTGGTGTGACGCCGATGGCTTCGATGAGAGAAGATTCATCGGTAAAAATGTGTTTCTTTTTTGCTGCCTCGCGATATGCTTTTTTCAAAATTCCGACCTGGAATGCTTGCGGCGTTTGAGCGAGAAGTATTTTTTTGCGTGGAAAAGTTCCTGTGATTTTTTCTCCGTCGATTTTTTTCACGGTGTCGATGGCGATATTTCCGGCGACGGCGGCACCATGTTTTTTTGCCTTTTGTATCGCCAATTCCAACTCTCGACTATCCAGAAAAGGATTGGCCGCGTTGTGAAAAATAACGATGTCAGAGTCTTTTAATTTCTCACTTTTACAAACTTTTTCGAATCCTATTTTTGCTGAATCGAAACGTGTTGGCCCACCTTTTGTGATCAGAAAAACTTTTGAGAATTTTTCTAGAACTTCAAAACTGTACTTCCAGAGCGGCTTCCCGCAGATGACGGCGTTCACTTTGTCGATGCCTCCCATGCGAGAACTTTTTCCGGCGGCGAGGAGGATGGAGATTGGGCGCAAGGAGTTAGGAGTTAGGATGTAGGATTCAGGAGATTGAAAATCTCTAGGAATTTTATTTTTCCGGTTAAGAATTTTTCTATGGCTTCATCGTTTTTTTGGCTTAGTGCAGCTGAAAATTTCTCTCCTTTGTCTGAGGCTTCTCTTGCAAGTCTGAGACTGCGGAAGATTTGTTCGTCTGGTTTTTGAAATGTCAGTTGCGTTTTTGTGATGTCGAGGCGGGGGAGTGTGGATGTTTTTCGCTCGGGATGGAACAGTGCGTAGGTGATGGTATGCCGCATGTCGACTGGTGAAATCGCAGCAGTGATATTTCCGTCGCGCCATTGGATGAGTGCATGCACGACACTTTCCGGATGGATGACAATTTCGATTTTCTCCTGGGGGATACCGAAAATCACACTTGCGGCGATGAGCTCAAAACCTTTGTTCATGAGCGTTGCGCTGTCCATGCTGATCTTTTTTCCCATGTTCCAGCGCGGATGTTTGAGTGCCTGTGCGACCGTGACGTTCTCTAATTCTTCTCGAGTTTTTCCGTGGAATGGCCCGCCAGAACAGGTGAGGATTATTTTTTCAACTTCATTCATTGGCCTTTCTCCGAGACATTCAAGAATTCCGGTGAGTTCGGAATCGATCGGAATGATTGTTGTTTTATTTTTTCGCGCAACTTTCATGAGTGTTTCTCCTGCGACAACGAGCGCTTCTTTGTTGGCGATCAATAATTTTTTTCCTTTTTCGAGCGCCTGAATACTTGGCGCGATTCCTGATTCTCCGGAGAGTGCGTTCACGACGATGTCGGATTTTTCTATGAGAGATTCTATTTTTTCAAATCCATCGCGTTGCAGAAGAATGGCCTGTGCATTGACGAATTTCTCCTTCTGCGTCTGCAAAAGCTTTTCATTTTGGTATGCGACGAGTCCGACGATTTCAAATTCATCGCGATATTGCTCGAGGACTTCGAGTGTCTGCGTGCCGACACTGCCGGTGGAACCCAAGATAACAATTGACTTGTGACGTGTGACTTGTGACATAGAGCTACAGTTTTATTTTTGGATAATCCGCCTGAATCACGGCAAGGAGTTCTTTTAATAAATCTTTTTCTGGTGCGGTTTTTACCATTTTTCCTTTTCGGTAAATGGCGCCTGCGCCTTTGCCTCCGGCGATTCCGTAGTCGGCTTCTCGTGATTCTCCTGGGCCGTTCACGACGCAGCCCATGACGGCGATTCTGATGGGTAGATGTATTTTTGCTGTTCTTTTTTCGACTTCGTGAGCGAGTTTCAGAAGATCGACTTCCACGCGTCCGCATGTTGGACATGCGATGATGGTGCGCTCTTTTTGATACAGTTCCAATGATTTCAGAATTTCTTTGCAGACTTTTATTTCTTCGACAGGATCTTCGGCGAGTGAAACTCGAATTGTGTCGCCGATGCCGCGATAGAGGAGTGTGCCGATACCGATGGCGCTTTTCACTGATCCCGGAAGCATTGTTCCGGCCTCGGTGACGCCGAGATGCAGCGGATAATCACACTTTTTGGCGATGAGCTCGTATGCCTGAATCATTTCTGGAACGCGCGAACTTTTCAGCGCGATGACCATATCGTGGAAATTTCGTTCTTCGAAGAATTGAATCCAATTGAGTGCAGATTCGACGAGTGCTTCTGGTGATGGACGGCGATATTTCGCCCAGAGTTCTTTTTCCAGAGAGCCGGCATTCACGCCGATGCGGATCGGGGTTTTGTATTTTTTTGCGACTTTGATAATTTCTTCCACCCATTCTTTTTTTCCGATGTTTCCGGGATTGATGCGGATTTTGTGCGCGCCATTTTTGATCGATGCGATCGCCATTCGATAATCGTAGTGAATGTCTGCGACCACGGGCATGTCCGCTTTTTTCACAATTTCTGGAAGAGCTTCCGCGTCGTGAGGGAAGGGGACGGTGACGCGGATAATTTCGCATCCTTCTTTTTTCAATTTTTTGATTTGCGCAAGAGTCTCACGGATGTTGTGAGTTTTGGTCGTGCACATGGACTGAATTGCCACTGGGTTTTTCCCGCCGATTGTTATTCCGCCGATATTGATTTCTCGGGCGGAGCGTCGTTTTTCCATAATGTGTGCAGAGATGTAGAGTCTTTGCTCAAAGAATCTTAGTGTGATTTTGGCTTTTGCGCTACTCAAAAATTAGGCTGCACTGCACGCTCCGCTGTTGACATTGTGGCTTTTTTTGCCTTATAATCCCACTCGCTTCTGACCTTGAAGTGCTTTTAACCAGCTTTCTTATCTCTAAAAAACTTCGCGTCAATCAGTTCATTCGCGCTCAGACCGTCTGCCTCGTCGATGAAGAAGGTGGAAAACCACCGGAAACGGTGGCACTCGGAAAAGCGTTGGAAATGGCTCGCGAAAGGGATTTAGACTTGGTTGAAGTGGCTCCAAATGCAGTGCCGCCAGTCTGCAAGTTTATGGACTATGGCAAGTATCTGTATCGTCAGCAGAAAGCTGAACGCAAGCACAAGGCTCAGCAAAAACAGTCGGAAGTGAAAGGAATTCGTATCGGATTTCGTACTGGAATTCACGATATTGAGGTCAAAGCAAAGCAGACACGTAAGTTTCTGGCTGACCGAGATGTCGTCAAAGTGACCATGCTTTTCCGGGGTCGCGAGAACACTCACAAGGATCTCGGGATGGAAAAGATGAAAATCTTCTATGATATGGTCAAAGATGTGTGTAAACTGGACGAGCGTCCGAAATCGCAGGGCAACACACTATTCATGATTTTGTCACCTGTCACGAATACTGGAGCTCCTACAAACGTCCCACCCAAGCCAATAAATCAATCTCAACCTTTACCTTCTTCCCATGAAAGCCAAAACCCATAGCGGTATGAAAAAACGTGTGAAAGTCACGGGTACCGGAAAATTCAAGTTCCGAAAACCTGCGCGAAGTCATCTTTTGATGCATAAATCGAAAGGTCAAAAACGCGGTTCTCGCAAAGGCGTTATCGCCAGTTCTGCTGATCAGCATGCTATTGCTCAAATGCTTAAAGTTTAATTCTTCTTTTCTTTTTTTATATGACACGTGTTAAAAGAGGCGTTGCCGCCCACAAAAGACATAAAAGACTTCTGAAAGAGACCAAAGGTTATCGAGGTCTTCGCAGCCGTACTTTTAAACAGGCAAAAACAGCCTGGATGAAAGCTGGAGAACATGCTTTCGTCGATCGACGACGCAAGAAACGAACTTTCCGACAACTCTGGATCGTTCGCTTGTCTGCTGCTTGCAAACTCCAGGGCTTGAACTACAGCCGTTTCATCGAAGGTTTGACTCGCAAAGCGATTCTCATCGACCGAAAAATGCTCGCAGACCTTGCGGTCAATGAGCCTGAGGCGTTCACAAAGCTTGTGGAAGCTGCAAAAGAAGGTATGGAGAAAGGAATGGGACTTGCGAAAAAGGCGTAAGTTTTGACTTATATTCCCTATGAAATCTTTTTTGAAGCGAATCTGTTTTTTGAAGCTGCGTTTTTTGGCGCGACGACGGCTTTCGAAAATGAAGAAGATGGAGATTATTGGAGTGACGGGATCGATCGGAAAGACTACAGCCAAAGATGCTCTCGCCCATGTGCTGTCGCGGTCGTATCGTGTGCTCAAGAGTGAGAAAAGTTATAATACAGAACTCGGCTTGCCGATGACGATTTTGGGTGTTTTGAGTCCTGGGCGTTCGATTCTCGGATGGATTCGGCTTTTTTGGAGAGGATTTCATACGGCGTTTTTTTCGGAGGAGCAGTTTGATTTTCTGATTTTGGAAATGGGTGTGGATAAGCCGGGAGATATGGATCTTCTGCTTTCTGTGGCACGTCCGGATGTTGCGGTTTTCACAAGTGTGGCGCCGGTGCATTTGGCAGAAGGACAATTCCGATCGCTCAAAGATGTGTATCACGAAAAATCAAAACTCCCTCTGGCAGTGCACGAAAAAGGTTTGATTTTCATGAATGCGGATAATGAATTTCTGCGCTCCAGTGGCTTCAAAAGCGCAGCAAAGACCGTATGGTATGGGACTGATCCGACTGATAAACTTTTTGCAGACAATATCCATTCAACTCGTGATGGGATTTCTTTTCGTGTGCATTATGGAGAACTTGCGGGTGAGATTTTTGTGCCGATTTTGGGTGAACATCATATTTCGAGTATTTTACCGGCGATCGGTTGCGCGTTGCTGAAAGGAATGTATCTCCATGATATCGCGGAAGCGCTGAAAACTTTTCAACTTCCAGCAGGAAGACTCAACTTGATTGCGGGAATTCGTGAATCATCAATTATCGACAGTTCGTATAATGCCTCTCCTGCAGCGGTGAAAATGGCGCTCCATGTTTTGAAAAGCATTGCTCGCAAAGATGAACGAAAAATTTTCGTTCTCGGGAATATGAACGAACTTGGGCATCACACGGAACAGTCTCATCTCGATATTGCACCGCTCATTGATGGTTCTGTCGATGTCTTCGTGACCGTGGGTGAGAGTGCGCGCAAGGCCGCAGAAGAGGCTCTACGACAGGGGATTCTCCCTGCCAATGCGGTTCATTCTTTTGTGAATGTGATGGTGGCTCGCGATTTTCTGAAAGGCATTTTGCAGAAAAATGATATTGTCCTTGTGAAAGGCTCACAGAATAAAGTTCGTCTGGAGAAACTCGTGAAGTACGTTATGGCTGAGCCGGAATTGGCCAATCAACTCCTGGTGCGACAGGAAGAAACATGGAAAGATGCCTAGGTTATCGTGCGCTTATTTGCCCAAATCCCCATGAAATACCACTGGAAAATTATTGGACATGAACCTCTTCTCGAGAGCCTAGAACGTGATCTTTCTGAGGATAATTTGGCGCATGCTTATCTTTTTGTTGGTCCAGAAAAAGTGGGAAAGTCGATCGTTGCGAAAAATTTTGCACACATCCTCCAATGTGAAAAAGATTTTTGCCATGAATGTTCGACATGCACGCAGATTGAGAAAAGTTGTCATCCGGATACGATTGAATTTCAGGATGATCATGAATCGATCAAGATCGAGCAGATTCGCGAAGTTTTGGCGCGACTTCATATGACGACGACAGGACGATACAAAATTTTCCTGGCAGAGCGCATCGAAAGAATGACTTCAGAATCAGCAAATTGCCTTTTGAAGACTCTGGAAGAACCACCACCAAATACGATTTTTCTTTTCACGGCCGTGTCACTGCGAGAAGTATTACCAACGATCGTTTCACGTCTTCGCGTCTTGCAATTTCATCATTGTCCAGAAAATATTTTGCGCGAAAAGATGAAAGAAAATTATCCCGATGCGGATGATGAGACACTCACTCACGTGAGTCAATTTGCTTTGGGGAAGCCTGGAGTCGCTTTTCGCTTTATGCGGGATGCAGATTTTCTTTCATTTTATAGGACGATGTATCAGGAAATTTTATTATTTCTCGAGAGTCCAAAAATTTTTGATCGATTTTGTTTTGTTCAAACTCTCCTCGAGAACGAGGAAAAAATTGAAGATTTTTTGAATGTTTTAACGCATATTGCACGCGGACAGCTTCTCTCAAACCCTTTGAAAAGATCACGATTTCTTGATATTCTAGACCAGATCTCGCGCACACGATTTGCGTTTCGATATAATGCGAACAAGAAACTCACGTTGGAGCGACTCATGATTCATCTCTGATTTTTATGTTTTATTTTATTCTTCTCGCTCTTTCGTTTTTAGGCCTCCTGGTGATTTATTTTCGACGCTCGAAATCTTATCGACTTTTGCTCATGGATCAGGCTCTTGTGCCAGATGATGGGATTCCTATTCCTCATGAAGAGATGACTGCTGAACGTGCCGAAATTCTTTCGAAAACTATTCCTATTCATGAACATTTGGAGATGAAAGAGATTTTTAAAAATGGCGAAATTTCTTTTCTGGCAGGGGATTATGATGAATCAGAAAAACTCTTTATTCGAGTTCTTTCGATCGACGAGCATCATGAGGAATCTCATGCTCGACTTGGGCTCATATACCTGAAAAAAGGCCTTTCTACGAAGGCAGAGGCGGTCTACAGAAAACTTCTAGGACTCAATCCGACTCATCCTTCGTATCATAGCAATCTTGCACTGGGTCTCTATATGCAACGTCGTATGGAAGATGCTCGTGATTCTTATTTGAAAGCGATCGAACTTGATCCTGACAAGGCGAATCGATACATCAATCTTGCTCATGTGTATCGTGACCTCAAATCGCATGATCTCGCGCTGGAAGCGGTGGAAAAAGCTTTGCAGATTGCTCCCCAAAATCAATATCGCCTTATTTTCTCTGAGATTCTCTGTGATCTCGGACGCCTCGATGAAGCCAGAGAGATCATTCAAAAAGCGCTTCAGGAAGAAGACAAAGAGAGCGAGCTTCGTCCTGTGGCACGGCTTCTTTTGAAAAAAATAGAAAAGACGGAGAGCTAGGAATCAATCTCGGAAATATTGTTCGCCCGTAGGATCACCGGGTTTGATTTCTGTTGCGATGCTACCGACAAGGATGCGACTTGGGATTGCTTTATATTTGCTTATTATTTCTTCTTTTTTTACTTCTCCTGTCGCCGAAGTAATCGTTCGGTGCCATCGTGTCGTGAAGCCGTTGTGTGCTTTCTCTACCTGTTTCTGTGTACCTGGTGGAAGTGATGTTGTCTTGATGTATTCTACCGATCCTGCCGATGTGTGATTCGAAATTTGCGGTCCTTCGATTTCCACTTTTCTTCCATCTTTGGTGCCATAAAATTTGAAATATGCCTGCTGCCCGTCGGCATAACTCTGCACAAGGATTGAACCTGGTGTGTCGTTGATGAATTTCAGGTCACTGGATCCTGGATAGATCGTGGCGTCCAGCCCATGACCGCCAACCTGTGCATAGTAACTGACGAGATATGAATGTGGCTTTCTATTGATGATAGGAAGTCCAGCGCTGAGTGCTGCGCGATACATGGTTGTAGAAACTTGGCAGATACCGCCACCGTACTCTGGAATCGTTCCTTCTGGCTTTATTACAAGCTCTTTTCGGTATCCGGTCGATCCATCGACGCGCCCGAGCACGGAGTTGAAAGAGAATTCTTCACCTGGAGAAATGATTCTTCCGTTAAATTTTCCAATGCCGTTCTGGATATTGAACATGCGATTCACGGGTGATCCATAGTATGTGGTGTAGCCTACGGTGATGAGCTCTTTGATTCCTATATCCTGCAAATCCTGACTCACGTTTACTTCAGCGGGGATCTCTTGGACGGGGACTTCCACTATCATTGCGTCTGTATTGAACGCTGACTCCACTAATTTTTCTGCCTCTTCATACTGCACTGCCTGGCCATTTTTTCCTGTTCCATCAAAAATTATTTTGCTGTTTTCATCGCGGAAAATACTGATCGGATTCGCGGGATAATCTGCATCTTTTGAAAATTCATTTTTTAGAAAAATTGTGAGTGCATCGTCGTCGAGATCGACTTTTATCTTGCCTTCTTCTTTTTTGTAAGAAATCCAATGCCTGTAATTCCTTAATGCTATGCGCGTTTTCACATCTTTTATTTGGATTGTCACAATTTTTGTGAAAAGTTTTTCGAGTTCAACAAAATGCTCTTCGAGGTCTTTCTTCACTATTTTTGGTTCGAATTTTTTTATATCGAGTTCAATTTTCCCCCCTGCGAGGATTTTGCCTTTGTTTGTTTTCCCCCCGAGCATTCCTACAAATTCCGATACTTTTTCTTGTAATTTTTCGTGATCGATTTCGAAGCCTTCTTTTTCATCAACGATGATGATCTTCTTCCCTTGTGCCTCAAGAAAAGCATCGCGAGTTTCTTCAATACCAAACTCTTTCTTCAGAATATTTTCGAGTTCGTCCCAATCCGCCGCAATCTCTATTTTTTCTTGTCTTTTTTGGAAAAGACTTGCAACCACATGCGCTGTTTTTTGGAATGGTTTTTTGACGACATTCTTTCTTTCGAGAAACTTCTTTACATCCCACTGAAGCCCGATTTGAGAGGCCCTGACATTAACTTTCTTTCCTTGAAGACTGAAAACGATTGGCCTTAACTCGAATTTTTTAATTGCTTGCTCCACCTTTGCTCCTAGCTTTTCATACGGCACATTCGAGAGCGATGTATTCCCAAGAAAGGTGTTTGGCGAAATTCTTGCATCATAGAGAATTTCGATCATTATCGTGCCTGCCAGGAGAAAGCAAAAAAGTACCAAGAGTGGTGGGAAAATTCTTGATCCAGTGGATGTATATTTTTCTTCTTCCGGCATTTTATTTTCTTCTGCCTTTTTCTTCGTCATTATTCTTCAAGAAATTATTTTTTATAAAATTGAAGATTCCTTTCGATTCTTCCTTCGCTTTTTCTGCCAGATCTTTGACTACTGACCCGTGCTTTTCATAGAGCTCTTTTCCCTTCTCTTTTATTATTTTTCTTGTATCTCTTCCTTTTCTTGGTGCAAACGCAACTCCTAGTACTGATCCTATTGCACCGCCAATAATGGCTCCCATAACGAGTTTGTCGACGATAGATTTTTTCTTTTCCGGATTTGTGTTTTGTTCGTCCATGTGAGTGAGGGTTAAGGACTATTTAGCTGTTTCTGTGGTTTGGGTTCTGCGGATAGCGTTGATGCGGACATATCCTGGATATGCCACATTCTCTTTCACCTCTTTGGCGATATTCTCTGCGAGGGGCTGCATGAGGTCGTCTGCGAGCTCGCCTGGATTGACGTAGACACGCACTTCACGGCCCGCCGACATGATCTGCACTTTCGAGACTCCTTCGTAGGAATTTGCTATTTCGTTGAGCTGCTTCATGCGCTCTATGTATTTATCCAGTGCTTCTTCTCGGGCGCCTGGACGACCTGCGGATATCGCATCAGCACCTTTGATGAGGAAAGCCTCTGTGGTTCGTGGGGGCTCAGAATCGTGATGTGTCCATGCTGCGTGCACTTCTTTTTCTGGGAAATTATATTTCTCCATGAGCTCTTTCGTCAGATAGTCGTGCGCTCCAATGATGTCAGGATTCTGGTCGATCGCTTTTCCGAGATCGTGGAGGAAGCCTCCAATTTTACAGGTTTCGACCTCTGCACCGAGTTCGTACCCCATCATCAAGGCTAGTAATCCAACTTCGAAAGAGTGGCGCATAATGTTCTGTCCATAACTTGTTCGAAATTGAAGTCTCCCTATGGTTTGCACCATTTCATCCTGCAAAACACGTTTAATGTTCATTCTCTTGAGGGCCTCTTTTCCCATTTTGAGAAGCTCTTTGTCCATATCTTTTTTTGCTTCTTCAATATTTTTTACGACTGTGTCTGGCGTGACTTCACCCCTTTCTTCGAAAAGCCTTTCGATCGTTCTTTTCGCGATCTGCCTTGTGAAAAGATTGTAGTGCGAGATGGTGATGACATTTGGGAAGTCGTTGAAAATGACATCGATCTCTAGAATTTCTTCTAGTTTTTGAATATTCTCGGCATTTTTACCAATCACTTTGAGCTTTAGCGGATCGCGTGGAACGATGACCTGGGTTCCTCTTTTTTCGTTCGAAGTTGGAGACGAGAGTCTTTGCAGAGAATTGAGCACAACATTTTTGGCCTCCTGTTCAGCATTTTCTTTGTAAAATTCTTCGAGATGTGCGAGGCGAATTTCATTTTCTTCGCGCAGCTCACGCTCGAGATCTTTTATCATTTTTTCTCGAATATCCTCTTTTTTCTGTTGCGCTTTTTTCATTATGCCATCCACGAGTCGCATTTCTAATTCTTTATTTTCCTCTTTTTTGAGCGCACTTTCGCGCTCCTCTTCGTCCAATACTTTTTGAATTTCTTGGATTTTCCCTTCCTTCTTTTTTACATTCTCTTCTTTTCCTTCCAAAGACTCTTCTAATTTTTTGAGAAACTCATTTAGATCTTCCTCTGATTGCTTGAAAGCTTCTTTTGATTTCAACACCTTATCGTCTGTTTCTCTTTTGAGGCGGGTACTCTCTTCTTGCGCCTTTTGAACCATTTCTTCAGCCTTCTGCTTCACTTTCTCTGTTTCGGAAGCGCTTTTCTGTAGCACAAAAGCCAAGATTCCTCCGACACAAAAACTTCCTGCGATGTATAGGATAACGTCGAATGTCATAGCTGTCGCATTATACAAAAAATTTACACTTATTGATAGAGTGGAGAAATAGACCTCATATCCGCTACCACCTCTTTCATTTTTTCGATTACAAAGATTACTTCTTCTCGTGTTGTATCTTTTCCTAAGCTGAAACGGACACTCCCATGCGCAATTTCATACGGGACGCCGATCGAAAGGAGCACGTGGGATGGGTCGACCGTTCCTGATGTACATGCGGATCCTGAAGAAACACAGATTCCTTCCATATCCAATCGAAGCAGAATAGTTTCGCCTTCAATCCCTTCGAAAGAAAAATTCACGTTGTTCGGCAATCTTTTTGTGCGGTGTCCATTTAAATATACTTTTGGGATATTTTTTTCGATACCTTCTATCAGAAGATCTCGAAGCTGTTTGAGTCTGGCGCACTCTGTATCTTTTTCTGCCATCACGAGCTTCAAGGCCTCACCCATTCCTACAATTGCAGCAACATTTTCTGTGCCGGCGCGCATCCGATATTCCTGACCGCCGCCCTGTATTTGGGGGATCATCCTCACGCCTTTTTTGATACAGAGGGCACCCACACCTTTTGGACCATAGATTTTTCCAGCATTGAAGCTCATAAGATCCACTTTCAGATTTCTTACGTTCACATCCAAAAATCCTACTGCTTGGCATGCATCAGTGTGGAAAAGTGGCAAGAGACTGTCTTTTTTCCTTATCTCTTCGAGAAATTCTCCTATTTTCTGAATATCCTGAATAACTCCAATTTCATTATTTGCATACATAATAGAGACAAGAATCGTGTCTGGCCGAATTGCCGACTTTAATTTCTCTAGATTTAGCAATCCATCCTTCTCAACATCCAAATATGTCACTGTGTATCCGTTTTTTTCGAGATATTCACAAGTGTGTAACACTGCCTGGTGCTCTGTTTTCAAAGTCACAATATGTTTTCCAGTATCTTTATACGCTTCTACCACACCCCGAAGCGCTAAATTCACACTCTCTGTTCCACTGCCGGTAAAAATTACTTCCTTTGGTGCGCACCCAAGAAAGTCTGAAATATCCCTTCTAGATCCATCGATCGCCCTTCTTGACTCCTGCCCAAACTCATAGATTGTGGAAGGATTTCCAAACTTTTCCACAAAGAAGGGGAGCATTTTCTCCAAAACCTCTTTTTTCAAAGGAGTTGTGGCTGCATAATCCATGTAAATAAACTTTTTCAATGAATTCATAGGAATGTGGAACAGTTTTAAGGTGACTTATACCTGCTATTAAAATTATAATTAAAGCTATTTTCACCACTTTTCTTACCAAAAAGTTTTCCTCACTTCTTATACTCTTTGTGCAAGAGTTGTGAAGTTTTTAAGAACTACTTTATTATTCCTCTATTCCGTATTTTATCATAAATAACCTCTTTTTCTTTAGTTCTTCACAAGTTTTCCACAAAAAGTGTGCATAAATCAAGCCTTACTAATTACTACTACCTTTCTAATATTAAGAAAAAGAAAAGTTGTATTCTTTTAGGAGGAAGATATAATGCCGTCGAAGTAAAAAAATAAAGTTTTATGAAAGTCATTTGCGAACAGAAAGATTTTTTAGAAGCCCTGAATATCGTTGGTAGAGCTGTAACTCCCAATACGACACTTCCGGTTTTGAATAATATTCTCGTGAAAGCGGAGGGGAAAAATTTGTTTTTTTCTGCAACGAATCTTGAGATTGCGATTCGGTATTTTATTCCTTGTGAAGTGAGAAATGAGGGGTCTATCACTGTTCCTGCAAAACTTCTTATGAGTTACATCTCACTTCTTCCTGATGGAAAGTTGGAGGTTTCTACCGAGGAGGGTCTTCAGTTTGCGGTGAAGTCGAAAAATTCTCAAACGAAAATGAAAGGTGTTCATGCTGATGAATTTCCTGTGATTCCTGAGGTTGAAAAGGGGTCTTTATTTAAAATTCCTGTGAAACAATTACAAGTTGCTGTTGATCAAGTTGCTTTTGCAGCGTCTCAGAATCCTTCAAGACCTGTTTTAGCGGGAGTTTTATTTGTGACCGAAAAGGACGTTTTGAGATTTGTTTCTACGGACAGTTATCGTCTTGCAGAGCGAAAAATTCATCTTCCGGCTCCTGTAGAAACTGCTATTTCTTGCATCGTTCCTGCGAGGACGACTTCTGAGCTCGGGAAGCTGGTTTCAAAAGTGAATGTGGAATTTGTTGAAACTCGGATGAGTAAGAATCAGGTTTTATTTAAAATTGGCGATATTGAGCTTATTTCTCGGCTTATTGAAGGGAAATTTCCTGATTATGAGCGTATTATTCCAAAGGCGAGTAAAACAAAAGTGGAAGTTTCGAATACTGATCTTTCACAAGTTGTGAAACGTGTAAGCCTTTTTGCTCGCGAAAATAATAATAGTATTAAAATTTCTGTGACGAATGATGGGAAAATGAATGTTTCTACCGATGAAACGAAGATTGGTGAAGAGAAAGCTGATCTTGATGTGACTCTTCAGGGTGAGAATAATAAAGTTGCTCTCAATGCGCAGTATCTTCTCGATGTTCTTGCGACGCTTCATGAGGAGAAGCTCTATCTCGAGTTTAACGATAAAGTCTCACCGATTGTCGTGAGACCTTGCAAGAGCCAGGACTATGTGTATATTATCATGCCGCTCAAAGTTTAATAGGATTCATGAAAAACCTCCTTTCGTATTTTCCGAAAGGGCTTCACGGACGCGCTGTGGAGACTCTTGATGAGAATAGGAATATTACCCTTTCTGGTGTTAGTGGTTACTCCTCGAAAGCTTTTGTTGTGTCTGATTGTTTACGCTCTGGAAATCGAAAATTTCGAAAGGTCTTTTGGGTGACGAATAGTAAATCTGAACGGGATTTAATGATGCGTGAGTTTCCAAGATGGTCTGGGATTCCTGCTTTTACACTTGATCTTACGAGGAAGTTTAATTATGAATCAGATGAAATTGAGGTGATTCAGATTGAAAATTCTCATAAAGATAAAGTGGAATTGGTGTATTTTTTGGCGCAATTACTTTCGAAAGAACAGTCTTTTTCTGTTGTTCCGTTTTTTTATCTTCAGGTGCAGCTTCCAACCCCGCAAGATGTTCGAAAATCTATTTTTTCTCTCACTGTTGGGCAAAAAATTGGACCATTGGAGCTTTTTGATTTATTGATTTCGAATAATTATCAAGTGTCTCCTGATCTCCAGTCGCTTCTTCCCGGGTTTTATTTTCGCAGTGGTGATGTGGTGAATTTGTGGCCAGCAAATTTTTTAAAACCTGTTCGAATTGATATTGAATTTGATGCGATTCAAGATATGTATTTTTTTGATTCTCTGACTGGTGAAGTTTTTGAGAAACAGAAAGCGATTCAGATTTATTCGCTTCGGGATTATGATTCTTATGAGTCGACTTTTACTGATTACTTGCAGGAGGATGTGCTTTTTGTGGAAGATGAGCTTGATATTCATGATGAGTTTTATGAACAATGGAATCTCTCGATGGAGAAGGTTTACAGGAAGTCTCCTTCTATAACTTTTGTTTTATTTAATGAAGATACGAAGTCTCATGAACATCTTCATTATCTTTCTTTTCTCAAATATCATACGTTGTACGATCTCGTGAATGATGTTCGTGATAAAGTGACGAAGAAGTGGAATGTTTTTATTTTTACGAAAGATCAGAAGACTCTTGAGACGATTTTTAATGAACACAATCTTCAGAGTAAGCAAATATTTTTCTTTGGAGAGGAGAAGGATGAAACATTTCCTTTTGCTTTTCAGAATCCCGAAATGCAAGTGGCGCTTTTTACTGATCGCGAGATATCTTTTCTGAAAGATCAGAAAAAAAAGTCGACTAGTCAAAAAGTTTTTTTGGACTTCATGAGTGGTCTCAAGGTGGGGGATTATGTGGTGCATGCGGATCATGGTATTGCGCGTTTTCTCGGCCTAGAGCAGCGAAAAATTGATGAATTGACTCGTGAGTATTTGAAACTTGGATATGCTGAAAATGATAAACTTTTTGTGCCGATTGAGCAGGCTGATAAGGTTAATAAATATATTGCGAATGAGGATTCTCCACCAAAACTCACACGTCTCGGATCTGCGGAGTGGGATACAGTGACATCCAAGGTGAAGAAGGAGACAGAGCAGATTGCTCAGGAACTTTTGAAGCTTTATGCTGAAAGAAAAACTGCAAAAGGTTTTGCTTTTGCGATTGATGATAATGTTCAGGAGAAATTTGAGGAGACTTTTCCTTATGAAGAAACTTCGGGGCAAATTAAAGCGATTGTGGATGTGAAAAAAGATATGGAAAAAGCTTTTCCGATGGATCGTCTTGTGTGTGGAGATGTAGGTTTTGGGAAAACTGAAGTGGCACTCCGTGCGGCTTTCAAGGCTATTCGATCAGGAAAACAGGTTGTCTTGATTGCGCCAATAACGATTTTGGCAGATCAGCATTATCGGGTTTTTACGAAACGAATGGTGGATTTTCATATTCGCGTCGAAATGTTGAGTCGTTTTCGAAATGCGAAAGAGCAGAAAGAGATTTTGAAGAAACTCGAGAAGGGTGAGTTGGATATTGTGATTGGAACGCATCGACTGCTCCAGAAAGATGTGAAATTCAAGGACTTGGGACTTGTGATTATTGACGAAGAGCAGCGCTTTGGTGTGCAGCAGAAAGAGATTTTGAAAGATCTTCGAAAAGAGGTGGATATTTTGACACTGACGGCGACGCCAATTCCGCGTACGTTGAATATTTGTCTGAATAAGCTGCGTGATATTTCAACAATTACAACTCCGCCACCTGGGCGACTTCCGATTATTACTGAAGTTCGAAAGTTTTCTATGGATTTGATTCGTGATGTTATTTTGCGCGAGTTGCAGCGCGGAGGACAGGTGTACTTCCTTCATAATCGCGTACAGACAATAGATTCGATGGCGCAGAAGTTGGAAGCGCTTATTCCGGAAGCGCGATTTGGAGTGACACATGGAAAGCTCGGGAGTCATCAACTCGAAGAGCGTATCTTGGCATTCAAGGATCATAAATTTGATGTATTGGTGAGCTCTGCGATCATCGAAAATGGTATCGATCTTCCGAATGCGAATACGTTGATCGTGAATAATGCGGAACGATTTGGACTCGCGCAGTTGTACCAATTGCGTGGTCGTGTGGGGCGTGGCAAGACCCAAGCGTACGCGTATTTCTTGTATCATGGCCAACGCCTCAAGTTGGACGCCAAGAGACGTTTGAAGGCTATTGTGGAGGCCTCTGACCTTGGTTCAGGATTTCAGATTGCTATGAAAGATTTAGAGATTCGTGGTGCAGGAGAAATTTTGAGCGTGAAACAACATGGCGCGATTAATACTGTCGGCGTTGGGCACTTTATTCGCATGTTGAATAAGGCGGTTGAGGATCTCCAGTCTGGTCGTCTCGCATCTCCTGAGGAAGAGGCCGTGCAGCAAGTGAGCGTGGAGTTGCCTTTGACGTGCTATATTCCGGATTCATACATTGTGAGCGCGAAAGATAAAATTACTGTGTATCAGCGTATGGCGTCCGCGGATACTTTTGAATATTTGGAAGAATTGAAAGATGATGTTTTGGAAGAGTATGGAAAAATGTCGAAAG
>ERZ1292633.1384-Hain-H41-02um-R1-1384-length-26276-cov-8_pt1 | contig 26276 bp, 22 predicted proteins | sample MGYA00564406_ERZ1292633 | MGnify/ENA primary metagenome ERZ1292633 (study PRJEB36523, sample SAMEA6512639) | groundwater metagenome | collected 2019-01-08 | study: AquaDiva: Metagenomics assemblies of 32 groundwater samples | reverse complement strand
GTCCGGTGGTGTGGGAGGGGAGTAGCGGGGCGATCCCGCTACCCCCTATCCCGATCGTTGGTTCCGAGCGCGAGCCCAAGCCGTGCGCGTGCGCTCCCCTCCTGCTTCATCCTGTATCCGCGCCGTCACACTGTTCGCCCAGTCACACCCCCAGACCGCCCCGAGGCCGAATTCAGCCATTCCGAAAGCGCTTTCGCCATACGGAGTTGCGCCCGTTTTGGACGTACGCTCCGGAGTGGCACGTGCATTGCCCTAGCATCGATACGTGAACGACCCGAAGTGCGACCGTACGAGGAGGGCAAGAGCCATGAACGGTTTCCTGAAATCGACGCTGACAGGACTTGCCGTGTTGGCGCTTCTCGGCGCGACCGGCTGCAACGACAGCAAAGACCGGATCATCACGGTCGACGCGGTCCCCTTCACGGTCGATGGGGTCTACAGCGTCACCGGCGACCTGGAAGTCACCATCTACTGGCGCCCGAATCAGGAGAGCGACATCGCCTATTACAAAGTCTTCCGGAACAGCGCCCCGACCGGTAGCTTCACGCTGATCGGGACCGCTCCGGGGACGAGCTTCGTCGACAATAACGTCGTGAACGGGAATACGTACTTCTACGCGGTCTCGGCGGTCGACGACGCCGGCCAGGAGAGCGCGGCGCTCTCCTACGAGAACGTCTTCGATACGCCGCGCCCCGAGGGGATCGACGCCGTGCTGACGAACGCGTTCACGAACACGACGAACGCCGGCTGGGATTTCTCGGCCTACACGACGCGTGCGTTGCTCGACGCCCGGACCGACATCTGGTACGACGCGCAGGGCGGCAGCTACCTGATCTACGCGCCGACCGACACCCAGATCCAGGACGCCGGATTCGTGACGCTTCGCGACGTCGACTTCGCCCCGCCCGCCGGCTGGTCCGCGGACGGCACGGTCGAGGCGATCGTCGGACACTCCTACATCGTCTACACGCGCGACGGGCACTACGCGAAGTTCGAGGTCATTGCGCGCGGCTCGGGAACCTTGACGATGGACTGGGCCTATCAGATCGACCCGGACAATCCGGAACTCGCGCGGAGGCTGCCATGATCCCTCGCATTCGCACGGCGCTCGCGGCGGCCTTGCTGGCGGCCGCCCCGGCGCTCGCCTTCTTCGCCCCGCCGACCGCCTCCGCGGCGAACCAGGTCGCCGCGGGGCGCGGCCGCCTCACGGTCGACGTCTGGATCAACAAGGAAGAGGGCGGGGTCTTCCGCTCGGGCGAGAAGATGCAGGTCTACTTCCGCGCCAGCCAGGACGCCTACGTGCTCCTCTACAACATCGACACGGAGGGATACATCCACCTGATCTATCCCTTCCGCCCGGGCGACCCCGTGCACGTTCAAGGGGGCGAAACCTATCGCGTCCCCTCCCGGCACGATCCCTACGACCTCGTGGCGGAAGGCCCCGAGGGAGTGGAATACGTCGTCGCGCTGGCGAGTCCGGTCCCGTTCCAGGACCTTCCGTGGTACCTGGCTCCAGGGCTCTCGGACGAGTCTCGCGATCGCGGCAACGCCGATTCTGATGCCGACGACGACCTCGAGGACGGCGTCATTGTCGGCGATCCGTTCGTGGGGATGGAGCGGCTCCATCGCCGCATCGTGCCGAGCGGAAAGGAAGATCGGGTCGCCACGGCCGATACCTACTTCTACATCGAGCGGCGCGTGGAGTACCCGCGCTACGTCTGCGCCGACTGCCACCACCGCACCTATTGGTTCAATCCCTACACCAACGTCTGCAACGTGATCGAGATCCGGATCGACGCCACCTGGGCGCGCTACGTGCCGCTCCGCGTCGGCTCGGCCCGGCCACGCTACTATTATCAGGTCCGCTCGGGCGCGCCCGATCGCTATCGCGCGTGGAAGGAACGCTGGTCCTCGCTCGACGGCAGTTCGAACCTCCGCACGAAGTTCGTCCTGGAGCGCGAGGTGCGTGACCGGCGCCTTCGCGACGGGTCGCAGCGCCGGCAGTCGCCGCCCGAGTTCAAGGATCTCCGCCGCTACCGCCCCGGCCGCCTCTGGAAGGGACGCGACGAGGTGATTCCGCTTCGCGATCGCCGCGAACGGGTGCTCGAGAAGATCCGCGAGCGCCAGAACGAACGCTCGAAGTCCGAGGAGAAGGGGCGCCAGGGGAACGACGTGCGCGAACGGCGCGACCGCGGTGGCCGGGACCAGAACCCGCCTCCCGTCGTCCGTGAACAGGAGCGGCGGCGCCAGCCCGAGCCGAGGCAGAAGCCCGAGGCCGAGCCGAGGCAGAAGCCCGACCCCGAGCCGAAGCAGAAGCCCGAGGCCCGCGAGCGGGAGACCCCCAAGAAGAACGAGGACGATTCCAAGGTTCGGGAGGAGCGGGGACGCTCGGAGGAGCGTGGGCGGGACGAGGACCGAGGCCGCTCGGAGCGCCGGTCGGAGCCCCCGCCCAAGGGAAAGGACCGGGAGGACCGGTCCGGCCGCGGGCGCTGAGTCTCGTGCCGACGTTGACCGCATCGGGAGCGCGCGGATACACTCTCTGAGTGCGATTCCGCGCGCTCCGCTCCATTTCCTTGATCCGTTCCGCCGCCTGTCCGCGCGCCGCCGCGATGCTTCTGGTCGCCGCGGCCCTTCTTGCCGGCGCGGCCTCTCCCGCGCGATCCGCGGAGCCGGTGCCTCCCGTCCCCGGCAAACAAGGCACGCAGGGCCCGCGTGAGGGCTTCGCCGCCCCGCGGCTCCCGGCGCCGGAATTTCCCGCCGGGCCTGGCGGGACGCGGGCCCCGCTGGCGGCGCAGATCACGCACAACGTCCTCGCGATCCGGGTCGCCTTCTCTGACACGCCCGTCGAGTCGAGCGCGACCTACTACAACCGCCTTCTCTTCTTCATGAATCAATACTGGAGCCAGTCGACCGGCGGGCTCCACGTGATCAATGCGACCCTCGCCGACTCGGTCTTCACGCTTCCCCAGCCGATGAGCTACTACGGCAACGACGATCTCTTCCAGGAGCGCCTGGTCTTCATGGTGCGCGACCTGGTGGCGGCCGCCGACCCCGTGCTCGACTTCCGGAACAAGGAGCTCGTGATCTTCCACGCGGGACAGGGGCAGGAAGCCGACGTTCTGGACAACAGCCGCGGGCAGATCTGGTCCGCCTTCGTGACGGCCCAGGACTTCGCGCTCATCCTCCCCGACCCGAGCGGCATCCCCGGCATCCCGACGAACGACGAGATATCGCCCGGCGTGCCGTGGCGCGTGAAGGAGGCGGTAGAACTCCCCGAATCGGAGACGCAGGACGGCTACGTCTTCGGCATGATCGGCGTCGCGTGCCACGAGTACGGGCACCAGTTGGGCCTGCCCGATCTCTACGACACGACCCCCGACACGAACGGCAACAACCAGGGACTCGGAGCCTGGGACATCATGGCCGGCGGCGTCTGGAACGCGAACGGCTTCGTTCCCTCCAGCCCCAGCGCGTGGTCCCGCGCCAGGCTCGGCGCCCTGGCGCCGCAGCGCGTCCTGGCGGACGGCGCGTTCCAGCTCTCGCGCCTCGACCGCGCCGTGGCGCCGCACCCGCGCGCGATCCTGATCCAACAGACGCAGAGCGAGTATCTCCTCCTGGAGAATCGCGATCAGGATCCGAATCGAGACGGGGAATTCGACTTCGACGATCTGGATGGCGCCCGCGATTCGAATGGCGACCTCATGTTCGACTTCTACACCGACAGCTATCTCGGCGCCGAGTTCGACTTCTTCCTCCCGGGAGACGGGACCGGCTCCGGCATGACGGTCTATCACGTGGATGACTCCAAGGTCGCCGCCGGCCTCGCGGACAATGTCGTGAACGGCGACACGCAGCGGAAGGGAGTCGACCTCGTGGAGGCGGACGGCGTGCAGGACCTCGACGCGCCGCCCACGTCGCTGACGGCCGGGAGCCCGGCGGACGTCTTCCGGGGTGGCGGCCGCGACGCGCTCACTCCCGACACGAACCCGTCCACGGAGGCCTACGGCGGCGTTCGCAGCGGGATCTCCATCACCGGAATAAGCGTCGCCGACAGCGTCATGAGCTTCACGGTCTCCATCGCGCGGAACCGGCCCGGATTCCCCAAGATCCTGAACACGCGGCTCCTCGTCGGCGCGACGGTGGCGGCCGACCTCGACGGCAACGGCACGCTCGAGTTGATCGTCCCCGCGCGGCGGACCAGCAATCCGGGTGAGCTCTACATCTTCGAGCCCGACGGAACCGACTATCTGGATGGAGACGCCACGCCGACCCCCTTCATCGGGACCCCCTCGCCGCTCGCGGGGAGCCCCTGCGTGGGAGACATCGACGGCGTCGCGGGGAACGAGGTGGTCTTCCAGACGCTGAACGGGGCGATCTACGCCCTCCATGCCGACGGGAGCGAAGTGCTCGACGGTGACAACAACGTCGGGACGATCGGCGTTCTGGTCGGCGGCGGCGGATTCCCGACGCGGGCGCAGCCGATCCTCGTCGACCTCGACGGGATCGGGGGGATGGAGATCGTGCTCGGCTCGAGCGCCAGCCCTCTCGGAGGGTCGCTCCTGACGGCCGTGAAGGTCTCGGGCGGAGTGGTCACGACCTACACGGTCCCGATGAGGGGCGCGACCGACGATCCGCCGGCGGCGGCCGATCTCGACGGCGACGGACTCCCGGAGGTGGTGGTCGCCAACGTCGCGACAGTACAGGGGGAGGAACTGAGCGTGAGTGGAATCTCGGTCGCGAACTGGGAGATCTTCACCGACCCGAACCTTCCACGCGATCTCGACGACATCAGCACCGCCTACTACATGATCCGGAGCGGAGGTCCCTTCGGCCCGCCGACCCTGGCGAATCTCGATCGTGACGCGACCGGGAAATACGAGGCACTGATGGCCGACAAGAACGGGGCCTTCCATGCCTTCCGCTTCGTCTTCGCGACGCACATCCCCGGCGATCCGCCCTCGTCCTACATCTCCATCGAGGAACTGCCGGGCTGGCCCGCCGCCCTCACCACGGTGGGACGCGCGGTCGAGGTCTCGGCCGCGGACCTGGAAGGGGACGGATATCCCGAACTCTTCCAGACCGGCGACGATTGCCGCCTCGCCTCGTTCCACTGGAACGGCGCCCCGCGTTCGGGATTCCCCGTTCGCGCCGGCGACCCGCTCGCTCCCGCCGACAGCGTGGGAGTCTGGGCGCCGATGATCGCGGACGTGGACGGCGACGGGGCTCTCGACGTGATCGTGGTGTTGCCCGACGGCAGGCGGCTGGCCTACCGCCGGGACGGCGCTCCGATCCCCTCGTTCGCGGAACTCGGGAGCACGGGGCTCTCGGCGCCCCCGATCCTGGCCGACCTCGACAACGACGGCCTGGCCGAGTGGATCGAGACGTTCGACCTCTCGGCCCAGTGCGCCATCGTGGTGCGGAACACGGCGATCGCGGTTGGGCCCGGGACGCTCTCCTGGAGCCAGTGGCGCCTGGGACCGACCCGAAACGCCGCACTTCCGACTGGCCCGGCGGCCCCTTCGGGCGGGACCCAGATCCTCTCCGAGGTGTACGCTTATCCGAACCCGGCTAGCGGGGGATCGACCACGATCCACTACCGCCTGAGCGGGCCGGCGACGGACGTTCGGGTGACGATCTACGATCCCGCGGGCGCGCTGGTGGCCGAGCCGGCCGTGGACGCAGCCGACGAAGCCGGCTCCGCCGAACATGCCGTCATTTGGAATCACGCCGCGATGTCGAGCGGCCTCTATGTCTGCCGTGTGGCAGTGAATTCGTCGGCCGGGACCGAAGTGAAGGTGGTCCGGCTGGCGGTGGTCCGTTGATGCAGCCGTCCCGGGTCGTCCTGGCCGAGGAGAAACCGATGCGCCGCTCCCTTCGAACAATCGCCCCTCCGCTCCGGATCGGCGCTCTTCTGGCCCTTGTCGCGCTCGGCCTTGCAGGCGCCCCACGCGCGCATGCCGCGAGCGGCGAAGCCGGATTCGCGTTTCTCAAGATCGGTGTCGGCGCGCGCGCCATGGGGATGGGGAGCGCATTCGTCGCGGTCGCCGACGACCCGACGGCTCTCCACTGGAACCCGGCCGGACTCGCCTCCGGGCACGAGGGTATTCGCCTCACCGCGATGCACAACGAGTGGCTCGACGATTTCCGCCAGGAGTACGCGGCGGTCTCGGGGCCGCTCGGCCCGGGTACGTTCGGCGCTTCGTTCACCGGCTTCTACACGTCGGAGCTGGAGCGGCGGGACGAGACCGGCGTTCTGACGGGGCATTTTGGATTTAACGACATCGCCGCCACGCTCGGCTACGGCGTGAATGTGGCGCCCGGTGCCGCGGCGGGGCTCTCGGTGCGCTACATCCGCGAGATGATCGCCGATGAGAGCGCCTCTTCGATCGCCTTCGATCTGGGGGGTCGCTATGCGGTCGGCATCAGCGGACTCTCGCTCGGCGCGGCGGTCCAGAACGTGGGTGGCCAGGCGAAGTTCGTGGCGGAGTCGTTCCCGCTCCCGCTCACGATCCGCGGCGGCGCGGCCTATCGCCGGGAGATCAAGGCGGTCCAGGGTACGGGATTGATCTCCACCGAATTCCGGAAGGCTCGCGGCGAGGAGAGCCGCTTCCATCTGGGCGGCGAATACGCCTATCACGACTGGCTGGCGTTTCGCACGGGGGCGAAGTTCGGTTACGACGACCAGGACCTGAGTTTCGGGCTGGGGATCACGCGAGGAGCGATCGCGTTCGACTACGCGCTCTTGCCGATCGGCGCGAATCTCGGTTCCAGCCACCTCTTCTCGATCAGCGCCAAGCTCTAGCGCTCCGGGCCGGGCCGGCCCACCGCCGCCGTGGCGTCGCAGGACTTACAGAAGTTCCAGGACTCCTAAATCCCCGGTGCGCGCTCGAGGAGCGTGAAGCGCCCTTCCTCCAGCTTCACGACGCTCCGCCCGCGAATCCAGTCCCCCAGGATCAGGAAGTCGCGCCCCCCGATGTTTCGGTGGACGGGGCGGTGATAGTGCCCCAGCACCACCGCGTCGTATCCCGCCGCGAAGAAGGGCCCTCCCAGCGCCGCCTCCAGTTCCTCGTCGCTTCGCTCCAGGCGCGGCGCGTGATGCCGACTGGTGTGGGACGTGGCGGTGGCGAGCGGAATGCCGATGTCGGGGTGGATCCACCGGTAGAGCCAGCGCGAGAGCGGCGCGCGGAGGACGCCCTTCAAGAGCTTGTAGCCGGCGTCTCCCGGGCCGAGGCCGTCGCCGTGGGCCAGCACGATTCGGCGTCCCTGGAGCGCCAGCGGCGCCGGCTCGTCGTGGAAGGGAATCTCGAGTTCCCGTCGGAGATAATCGCCGATCCAGAAATCGTGATTTCCGCCGACATATGTTACAGGGGTCCCGTGCCGTTTCAACGCTCCGAGGGCGAGGAGCACCCGAACGAAACGCTTCGGGATGGCGTGACGGTATTCGAACCAGAAGTCGAAGAGATCGCCGTTCACGTAGAGCGCCGCGCCGGACGCTCCCACGTGGTCGAAAAAAGCCAGCAGGTCGCGCTCCCGCTCGCGGTTCGATTCGGGGGAGCCCTGGCCCAAATGAGCGTCGGCGATGAAAAAGACGGGTCGTTCGGAGGGCATGGCGCGTCAGTATAGGGACCGGAGCCGGGCCTGCAACGTGTGAAGGCCCGGTGAGGGCGGGGGAACCCTCGACAGCGGTGGGGGTACTACCGACTTGACAGCACCAGAGCGCGTTCCTAGAGTCCACCAGGCCAACGACTTGCACCGGCACAAAACGATGAATGCCCCGACCAGCATGTGGAGCCGCATCCGCGACGAGGTCCGCTCGGTTTCCGACCGGACTCGACGGGGCGCGCGCCGGGCGTTCGACGAGGGAGTTCTCCGCGTCGATCTCGTCTCGCTCCGACGGGAGCGCCGGAGGGGTTTGGCGGATCTCGGCGAGCGGACTCTGATCGTGTGGAACAAGGGGGAGTTCTCCCGAATGGAGGGCGACCCCGAGATGATTCGGCTTCGCGCTCGCGTCGAAGGCGTCGACGCGGCGATCGCGGCCAAGGAGGTGGAGTTATCCCACCTTCGCGCCGCCACGGAGAAGGCGCCTCACGCGTCCGCTCCCGAAGCCCCGACGCCGGAGTAACGTTGCCGGCGGCCCATGGCCGCCGATGCGGGAGAAAAGAAGGATGGATCCTCGTCAAACTGTTCGTGCCGCCAAGACGCTCGTCGTGGCCGGCTCGCTCCTCGCCGTTGGAATCGTGGCCGGCTTCATCCTCGCGGGAGGCGGGCAGGGCGGCGGCACCGCGATGCTCGCCGCGAAGGAGCGGCCCGCGGTCTCCTCGCCGCTCTCCAGCCCCTTCACCGTCATCGCGGACCAGACGCTTCCGGCCGTCGTGACAATCGAGGTGAAGCGCGAGGCGGGAGGCGCCGGCGGCCAGGGGTTCCGCTTCGACGGCCCCTACGGCGACTTCTTCAAGCGGATGTTCCCGGAGACGCCGCAGAATCCGCAGAATCCCCAGTCGCCGCACCGGGGGATGAAGATCCCGAGCAGCGGCTCGGGCTTCATCATCGACAGGGCGGGCTACGTGCTGACGAACAATCACGTCATCCGCGACGCCTCCGACATCATGGTCATCCTGAGCGACCACCGGAAGCTCCGGGCGAAGGTCGTCGGAAGCGACGGCGGCACCGACGTGGCCGTGCTGAAGGTGGAGAACGGCGGCGATCTTCCGGTCGTGCCGCTCGGTGACTCCGACGAGATCCGGATCGGAGACTGGGCGATCGCCATCGGGAATGCCCTCGGCGAACTCGACGGGACGCTGACCGTCGGCGTCGTGAGCGCGAAGGGGCGGAGCAACCTCGCCATCGCAGGTGGCGCGCCCTCGTACCAGAACTTCATCCAGACCGACGCGTCGATCAACTTCGGCAACAGCGGCGGGCCGCTCCTGAACATCCGGGGCGAGGCGATCGGTATCAACACCGCCATCAATCCGAGCGGCGAGGGAATCGGCTTCGCGATCCCGATCAACCTGGCGCGAAACATCTCGAAGCAGCTCATCGCCTCGGGCAAGGTGACGCGCGGCTACCTCGGCATCGTTCCACAAGAATTGACGCCCGAACTGGCCGACACGTGGGGACTCCAGGGGACCAAGGGAGTCCTGGTGAGCAGCATCAGCGACGACACGCCGGCCGCGAAGGCGGGCTTCCGCATGAAGGACGTCATCACCGAGTTCGACGGGAAGAAGGTCGGCGACGTGCATACCTTCCGCCTCCTGGTCGCAGACACGCCGGTGAACAAGCAGGTGCGCGTGCGTCTGCTGCGGCAGGGCTCGCCGCAGGAGATCCTCGTGACGCTGGCGGAGCGCCCCGCCGAGGAGCGCCTCGCCGCCCAGTCGCAGTCGCCGGCTTCGTGGCTCGGCATCGCGGTGGAATCGCTCGCCGGCGACTTCGCGAAGGAGAACGGCCTTCGGGAGAAGGAAGGGGTCGTCGTCGTCGAGGTGGCGCAGGGAAGCGGCGCGGACGACGCGGGGCTCCAGCGCGGCGACATCATCAAGGAAGTGAACGATCACCCCGTGAAGGACACCTTCGAGTACAATGACGCCGTCGACAAGTCGAAGGCGAAGAATTCGAAGAAGCCCGTGGTCCTCCTCATCAAGCGAGGCGATGCGACCCAATTCATCGCGGTCGATCCTGGCGAATAACCAGACGCTGAATCGCAGGCCCGCGTCGCGCCCCCGAATTCCGGGGGCGCGCACGGGCCTTCTCGTGTTGACTGCCCTAGCGCTCGGTCTGCTCGGAGCGGCGCCGGCGAAGGCTCCCGTCCCGAAGAAGACCAAGCCCGTGCCGGAACTGGCGCGCATCCGCTTCTGGACCGCGCCCGACCACACGCGGCTCGTCTTCGACCTGACGGCGAGCCCGGGCGAGCCGCGCTTCCGCATGGCCGACTCCCTCACGTTCGAGGTCTACCTGCCAGGGAGCCGGAAGGCGCCGGCCATCACGACCGAGTTCGTCGGCGACAGCCTGGTCAGCGACATCTTCACGGCGGTCTCCGATTCCGGGACCTCCATCCGGATCGGCCTGAAGAAACCGACCACGCCGCTCGGCTTCGTCCTGGCCCCCGCCGACGGCCAGCCCGACCGGGTCGTCGTGGACGTGCCGGCGCCGGTCAATCCCGAGGCGGAGCAGGCCCTGGCGCAGCGGGTGGCGGAGATGAAGCGATCGCGGCGGCTGATCGTGGCGATCGACGCGGGGCATGGCGGCGACGACCCGGGGGCGATCGGGTACCGCCGGCTCCAGGAGGCCGACATCGTGCTCGCCATCGCGAAGAAGCTGAAGGCCGAGTTGGATCAGATGCCTGGTGTGAGCGCGGTCCTCACCCGGACCGACGACTACTTCATTCCGCTTCGGAAGCGGATGGAGCTCGCGCGCCGCTACCAGGCCGATATCTTCATGAGCATTCACTGCAACGCCAGCCGCAATCGCGACGCGACCGGGACCGAGGTCTATTTCCTGAGCATGACCGGCGCCACGGATGAGGCGGCCCGGTCGGTGGCCGAGAAGGAAAACGCGGCGGACCTGATCGGAGGCGTTCCGCCCGAGACCGGCGATGAGTTGCTATCGATTCTCTTCGACCTGCGTCAAAACGACACCGTCCGGCGGAGCAGCGAGCTGGCGGAGGTCCTGATCGACGCGCTCGACGCCGATTCGCGGCTGGAGACCCGGGGTGTCAAGCAGGCGGGCTTCGTGGTCCTGAAGGCGCCGGAGATCCCCTCCGTGCTCGTGGAGGTGGCCTTCATCACGAACCCCCGGGAGGCGGCGATGCTGAAGGATGTCCAGTTCCAGCGCCGCTTCGCGGAGATGCTGGCGGACGGGGTCCAATCGTTCAAGTCACAGCGAGACAAGACGTTCGGCGGACTCACGAATTGACGGGAGACGATGCGAACCTCCCGGTGTACGATTGAAGCGTCCGATCCACGAGAACCAACCCAGAGGGAGAGCAACATGAAGCGTATGAACGTGTTGACAGCTTTGAGCATGGTGGCCCTCCTGACGGCGACGACGGCATGGGCCGGCGGCGAGAAGTGCGAAGGGAAGGATGCCGAGGCATCGGCGAAGGCTTGTCCGACCGGTGCGAAGATGGTGAGCGCCGAGGGCGGCAAGTGCGACATGGGCAAGGGCTCGAACGCCATGGCCGAAGGGAAGAGCTGCACGATCGGCGCGAACCAGATGGTCTATTCGTTCGCGGTTCCGAGCGCCGAGTGCGATCACTGCGCCGATGCGATCACCAAGGCATTGATGGCGCAGAGCGGCATCCACTGCGCGCACGTCGATCTGAAGACGCGCGTGGCGTACGTCGTGGCCGACAGGAAGATGGACAAGAAGGCGCTGACCAAGTCCATCCAGACGGCCGGCTTCAAGAACTCCTATCGCGGCGACGGGAAGAACGTCCGCGCCGAGCTCACGAAGATGATGACGGTTTCCGACGGGAAGGGCGACGCGTGCTGCGCCGCGAAGGCTAAGGAGAAGGTTTGAGGTAGTAGCGCCGGCGCTGCGCGCGCCGTGCGGTCCGATTGACGAACGCGAAGGCCCCCCGGGGTTGTGCCTGGGGGGCCTTCTTCGTTGTCGCGATGCGGGGGGAGGGGGAGGCTAGTCCTCGCGAATTCGCGCCTTCGAGCGAGCCGCGAATGCACTATCTCGAACGGCCGCGGCTGCCAGTCCAGTACTATCGTGGGGGGAGCGCGCCAAGAGCCGGTCGGCGAATCGCCCGGCGGGGTCGGGATAGCGCCGCCGCAGGTACCAACCCGTCAGGCGGCGAAGCGCGTCGACGTCGGTGGAGTCGACTCCGAACGCTCTTAGTCCCGCGGCGTCGAAGGTCCGCATGGCCGGCTGTTGCGCTAGCACGGCCGGAAGATTATCGAGGGCCCAGTCCCGCGTAGCGGGCGGGATTCCAGACAGCAATTTCTTCGCGTCCTCCTCACGTCCATCGGCCATCAAGAACATGACGGCCATCCTGTGGTGAAGACTTTCGAAGTTTCGGTCGATCTCGGGCATCCCCACGAGGAGGCGGGCCGCGGCATCCGTCTCGCCGCATCCCGCCAGTCCCATCGCGTAAGTACGGAGCGCCTGCTCCACCGTCAAGTATGCCGGAGGCCGTCCACTGGCCGTGGTGGTCCGAAACGTGAACGGGTCGATTCGCACGATGTCCAGGTCTTGAGGCACGGCGAACAAGAACTCCGGAGCATTCACGGCCTTTCGATTCTCTGGCTTCCCGATCTCCAGCGTCGGATCCCGATACCAGAGGCACGGCATCTGGTAATTGTAGACTTGGTGATACACGCGGAGCCGTCCGTGTGCCTGCACGGATATGAGAACTTGCGAGCCGGCGGGAAGCGTCGGCTGAAGTCGTAGCATCGCCCTCCACAACTCCACGTGTGCTCGGCTGCTGATCCGGAGATCGCCTTCGGTAAGGTAGGCGGTTTTCATCTCCGTGGCCCGGCTCCAAAGGCCCAGAACCAAGAACAGCGCCACGAAGCCGACCGCCACGCGACGCGACCTGCGGGCAAGCCACGAGCCGAGAATCAAGCTCGTGCCTAGCCCGGGGAAAGCCGCGTAGTACTGCGAGGAGCCGAGGACCATCGCCGAAGTCAGGAGCCACGGGCCGACCGCGAGGAGGATTCCGACGACCACGACCTGCCGGCGGTGTGGGTGGCGGCTCGGCTCGCCGAGGAGATACCAGGTTGCCGCCGTCCCCCCTATGGCCGATGCGATGAGTACGACAATCTCCCATGGGGACCACGTCAGATCGAGGACTCCGACTCGAAGATTACAGAGTTCCAGCACGTACGTGCCGGCGTGTTTCAGCGTATCGGTGAGGCCGGCGAGCCCGACGTAGCCCGTTCCGCCGGGTCTGAAACCGCGTGCGATGAGGATCCTCATCGCGGGATGGATCGAGGCCCAAGCCACGACCAAGAGGGCGTATAGTCCGGTCTCGCGCCAGAGGCCCTTCGTGGGCCGACCCCTCACCCAATCGACCGCCAGGATCGCGGGGATGGTAACGAGCGCGGTCTCCTTGCTCAAAATGCCGAACGCCATGCAGAAGAGCGCCGCCATCGTGCGACCAGACATTCGGTAATGGAGCGCCAGCATGACGAAAAGCATGGCGAGAAGGTCCTGGGAGCAGCACGTCCACGCGACGAGCGTCGGAACGCAGGCAAGACCCGCAAAAACGACGCCGGAACAGAGGCCGACCTGCTTACCGCCAAGCCTTGCTCCCGCCGCACCGACGAGACATGCGGTCAGTGACAGCGTGACGACGTTGATCCAGTGGCCAAGCAAGGCACCGGAATCCCGCGCGATGTAGAGAATGGCGAAGTAGACCCCTCGGGAGAGGGGCCGATAGAACGCATCGCTCGGATCGGGAAGGAAATCCCAGAGTCGATTGCGCAGGGCATTGTTGAGAAAGGCGTAGTCGTCCCAGAGGTAGGTCAGTCCGATGCAAGAAATGGAGAGAAGCAAGACGAGGATGCCAGGGAAGGCCCATGTCCCCCAGGGAAGCCCGGCGCGGAGGTCGTCGAGGAATGCGGCTTTGGGAGGTGATTCGGAGGTGGGCAACGGGTGTGGATGAGTCTGCATCTCCCAATCCTACACCAAGTTTGGCAAGGACGGAGGTTGTGCGTGTGCCTGATTCGTGGGTTGAACGTCCCCTACTTCCGGTCCCCCGAGCGCAGCGGGTGGTAAGATCGAATCGTGACTGACCGGCACGGCGACGAGGTGAGCGACTCGACTCAGACACGGCACCGAAGATTCGGAGCCCTTCTCTTACTTTGCCCCTCGCTACTGCTTTTGATCCTCGCGTTACCGGTAATCTCGTTCACGTACCTGTCCGACGACTTCAACTTCGTGCTCCGGGCTTGGCACCTCACGCCCGCGGACCTGCTTCCAGATCCGCGTTCGGCATTCTACCGACCCATCCCGCGTGAACTCTACTTCGGAGTCCTAACGTTTCTGAGTCGCAACGACCCGCTTTGGGGACACGTCCTCAATGGCTGCCTGGCTGCTCTGTCGGTAGCACTGGTGACGCTCTTCGCGCGGCGTGTCGCCGGCTCCAGAGTCGGCTTCTTGACGGGCCTACTGTTCGCAGCGCTCGGGCCGTTTCCGCTTCTCATCGGATGGATCTCTGGGTCTCAGGATCTATTTGCAATGGTGTTCATCGCGGCCGCCATTCACTTCCAATTGGGCCGCCGCACGGGGGCAGCTCTGGTGTGCACCGCCGCGGCTCTCCTCTCCAAGGAGACAACGCTTTTCTTCTTACCCGCGGTCGCGACGATGGGTGGCGTTCTTTACCGCGACCGATCAATGCTCCGGAAGAACGTATTTCAGTACGCAACACTTGGTGGGTTGTGGGCAGTGTTGCATCCGAAGGTTCGGGCCTTTGTCACTCACGGGGTCTCGACGGGCGAGGCCGGGTATGTCGGCATGGATAATCCGCACGCGGCAGGCAATCTCGTCCGCGAACTGGCAGCATTGCTCAACATTCCCGTCGGCAACACGGCAACCCATTGGCCGTCGGAACTCAATCTGGTCGCGGCAGCGGGAGTTGCGATCGTGCTGGTGGCATTCTGGATCGAAGCGTCTGTGCGGCGCAAAGAGGGTGCACGAGCGATTCCACGAGAACGGGCTCTCCTATTCGGGTTGCTCCTGGGAGTCACGCCCGCCGTGCTCACTGCCGCATCAGCGAAACACTGGTTTCCCTACTACGCGTGTATGCCCGCGATGGGCACCTCGCTCCTTCTGGCCATGGGTATCGAGAAGCTCGGCTGGCGTTTTGCTCGGGCTGCGGCAGTTGGGTTCCTCGTTCTCGGCGTTTGGTCACGCGGCATCGACCTCGGTACGCGCGGAACTCCGACTGAACGAAACTTCAGGACCATTTCCAGGAACCTCGGACGTGTGGAGTCGGAGTTGAAGAAGCTGCACCCGTGGTTTCCCGACAGCAGTCGACTGCATGTCACGATCCAGGCTCCCTACGACTTGTCTCTTCATAGCCACCTGCTCACGCTTCAGGCGGCGAGGGTGTGGTATTCCAATCCCACGATCCAGACCCACGACCCCATGCGCCTCCGGCCCGGTCGGGGTCCCGAGTACCTTTTCTGGGTTACTCCGAGTTGTGACGTTTTTGAGATTACGTTAGACAATCTCCGCGTACGCTCGCCCGGTCCCCGACCCGACATCCTCGATTATCAGAAGGCCCTCCGCAGCTTGGCGTACGGGTTCTTCGCCGCGAATGAGGTCGAGCGCGCCACGTCGGTGCTCCTCAACATGCAGGAAGTCGATAGCCTGACGTGGGCGTTCGATCGCCGGCTGGCGGCGACCATGCTCAGCGCGACCGGGAGATCCTCGGAAGCGGAGGAATTGTGCGCGAGGCTTCCACCGTTGGAGAGGGGCAATGCCCTGAACGCAATCGCAGCGGTGCTGGGACCGGTGAGGCCGGGAACCAGTTTCGAGAAGGCTGCGTTTCGGACCTTTGGCGTGTCCGAGCAGGATTCGGAAGCATATAGATTCCTCATGAATTACTTCTCCGACCAAACTCAATTGACCCAGGCGATGCGCATGGCGGAGAAACTAATCTCCCTCCGCCCCGACGACGCAGAAGCTTTCGCCATGATCGAAGCGATTCGTAAGGTGCCGCGGTGGGAACAGGTGGTGGTCCCAGTTTTGGGCGAGGGGTCCTAGGTATGGCCGGCGGGCCCGAGTAGAGTTCGAACAGGGTTACGTTCGGGGAGCCAGATCACGAATCGCGAACTTTCGGGTTCGCGTTAGAGTGCGGGGCCCCGGTGGCGAGAGCTGCCGGTGTCTTGGTGTATCTGGGCGTGGGAGCCCCTCACATCTCGCTAGCGGCGGAGTTTCGGTGCACGCACGCCATGTCATCTCAGGCCAAATCGGCCCGATACGATCTCTGCCCAAGGAACAATCTCGATCGAGGGACTCAGGCGGCGTGGCTCGGGCGCACGCGACACGACGATGCCTCGCTTCAGGCCCAAGTCCTTCATGCACTGACGGAGCCCGGTGACTTCGCGGGGGCCGATCGCAGTTCCGAGTTTGATCTCGACCGGGAGAATGCGGCGGCCTTCTACGATCAGGAGATCCACCTCGGCGCCTGCCTGCGTGCGCCAGAAGAAGAACTCCGGGCGAACGAACTGAGTGCCGGCGAGCGCCATCAGCTCCTCGATCACGAGGCCTTCGAACGAACTGCCGCGCCTCGGCCATGTATCGAGATCGCGTGGACCCCGCATACCAGCCAGGAAGTGCAACAGCCCGGTATCCCGCACGTACAACTTGGGGCTCTTCGTAAGTCGTTTCTGCACGTTGGCGTAAAACGGATGAAGGCGGCGAATCATGAAGCTGCCTTCGAGCACGTCAAGATCCCGGGAAACCGTTTGCGATGCCACCGCGAGCGAACGCGCCAGGTCGGACACGTTGAGGAGGCTACCGTGCACGTGAGTGAGCATCGTCCATAGCTGGCGAAGGCGTCGTGCCGGCAACGCCAGGCCCAGCGCCGGGAGGTCGCGCTCGAGGAACGTCGAGACGTAGGAGGCAAACCACTCTCCACGGGCCCGCGCGTCACGGAGGCCAAGAACCGAGGGATAACCACCCCAGAACCAGCGGTCCGAGGCGAGATGCTTCCCGGCCAGCTCCGAATGCAGAAACGGTGTCAGTTCGAGAATTGCCACGCGGCCGGCCAGAGTCTCCGAGACGGCCCGCATGAGGTCGGGGCTGGCTGACCCGAGCAGCACAAACCGTCCCTTGGTCCGGGAACGATCGATGACGTGACGCAGGAACGGAAAGATCTCCGGCAGTCGCTGCGCCTCGTCGATCACGACGGATCGGGGATGTGCGTCGAAGTAGCCTTCCAGGTCGGCGGCCAGCAGGTCGGCATCCGCCGGTCGCTCAAGATCGAGATGGGTCCAATCCGGCAGTACATGCCGCGCGAGCGTGCTCTTGCCGCACTGCCGCGGCCCGACGATAAGGACCGCCGGGAACGACTTGAGAAGTGAGCGGAGCCGCTCCTCCTGCAGCCGATGGACGTATCGCATACCTTGCAGTTTTGAACTTTGGGTTACAATTTACAAGGTCTAATTCTAGCGTGATCGACGACGACTATTATTCCCGGCCGGGAGTTCCAATTGTCGCTGATCAGGGGGGCCTACGCAGCCGTGACGCGGCCCAGCAGCCGGCGGGCCAGCGCGCGGCGCGCGGCGGGGCTGTTTCCGAAGGTGGCGAGGAGCGTCCTCACGTCGGACCACTCGTCGCAGACGTGCGGATTCAGGAGCGCCACGGTCACGGTCTCGGGAAATCGACGAAGCCACTCCTGGGCCAGCGCGGCGTGATCGTCCGAAAGATCCGCCCGCGCCGCGACGGTCATCAGCGCGCTCCCCGTCACTCGCGCCGGCCAGCCCCCGGGGGACGCCTGGTGCTCCCGCGCGTCGACTCCCAGCACTCGCAAGAGCTGCGCGATCGGTTCCCGTCCCTCGGGGTGGTTGATCTCCAGCACCTCGATCGGCGACTTGAGCGGGATGCCGCCCGCGCCCTGCTTGATCACGCGGATCGCTCCCTCGCAGATGCGCGCCAGTTCCTCGCCCGGGATCAAGTCGCGCGCCTGCCGCTCCAACTCCGCGGACCACGTTCCAGCCTGCGCGGCACTGCCTGCGCGCAACAGCCGTAGCCGCTCCAACGATTCCGCGATCCGCGCTTCCGACAATCGCCCGCCCACCACCGCCTCACGTAGAGCGGCCAGCGCTTCCTCGGGACCGGGCGAGAGCTTGGAGTAGAGCAGAAGGTCCACGCCCGCCTCCAGCGCCCTCACCGCCACCTCGCCGTACGAACCGAGCGACGTGGCGCCGGCCATCTCCAGGGCATCCGTGACGATCACGCCGCCGAACTTCATCCGCTCTCGCAACAGCCCGGTCACGATGGCGCGCGACAGGGTCGCGGTCGTGTTCGGGTCGGGCTCCAGCGCGGGCACCAGCATGTGCCCTGTCATCACCATCGGGACGCCGCAGGCGATCGCCCCCTCGAACGGCTTCAGCTCGCGGCGCGCCAGCAATCGCTCGTCGGCCTCCACGCGGGGGAGCGCGACGTGCGAATCGAGCGAGGTGTCGCCGTGCCCCGGGAAGTGCTTCGCCACCGGGATCACGCCGACCGAGAGGAATCCCTCGATGGCGGCGCGCCCGCAGGCGGTCACCTGCGAGGGGTTCTCGCCGAAGGAGCGGACGCCGATCACGGGATTCTTGGGATTGGAATCGATGTCGAGGCAGGGAGCGAAATCGAGATTGAAGCCGAGCGCCAGGAGGCGCCGTCCCGTGCGCGCCGCGAGATCGCGAACCAGCGGCGGCCCGCCCGAGGAGGCGACGGCGCGCGCCGGGGGCGGCACTTCCCAGAAGTGGGAGAGCCGCGAGACGATGCCGCCCTCTTCATCGACGGTCAGGAGCGCGGGGAGTTCGGGTGTCCCCAGGAGCGCGTGGAGGGAACGGGTCCAGCGCGCGGCCTCGGCCGCGTCGGCGTAGTTCTCGGAGAAGAGAATCGCGCCCGCGGGGCGGATGCGCCGGAGCGTCGCCTCGGTCTCGGCGTCGAGCGACGTGCCCGGTACGCCGACGATCATCAATTCGCCCAGGCGGTCGAGGATTTCGTCCCGGGTCATCGCGTGGCATCCCTCATAGCACGTCCGCCTCTTCGAGCAGTTTCCGGTAGCGCTGATAGACCACCGGGGGTACGGCGCCACTCTGGAGTCCGGCCAGCACCGTGCAGCCCGGCTCCATCCGGTGCGTGCACTCGCGGAACTTGCAGGGAGGGGCCTCGGCGATCTCTCGGAACACCGATGCCACTTCCGACGCGTGCGTGTCGCCCAAGACCACGCTCCGCACGCCGGGAGTGTCGATCAAATAGCCCCCCTCGGGGAGCACGTAGAGCCGCGAGCTGCTGGTGGTGTGCCGCCCCTTGTGGCTCTTCGCGCTCACTTCTCCGGTGACGATGTCGGCCTCGGGGACCAGGTGGCGAAGGAGCGACGATTTTCCGACGCCGGAATGGCCGACCAGCACCGTGGTCTCGCCGATCAGGTGCTGCCGCAACTCGTCGATTCCAAACCCCGTGGCGGCGCTGACGCGGATCGCCTCCAGCGGAATGCACGCCTCGGCGACAGCCTGGTCGGCCTCCTCCACGGTCCCGAGATCGGCCTTGTTCAGGGCGAGGAGCGGAACCAGCCCGCCGCGTCGCGCCAGCAGCGACCAGCGGTCGACCAGGCCTGGACGGAAGGGAGGATCGCGAAGCGATGCGACGATGAGGGCCTGCTGGGCGTTCGCGGCGATGATCTGCGTCCGCTGATAGGCGCCCTGTCCTCCGGCGGCTCGCTCCAGGCGTGTCTCGCGCGGCCCGATGCCGACGATGCGCCAGCGGCCGGTGTCCGAGACGTCGACCTCGACGCGGTCGCCGACGGCCAGCGTGTTGGTGCGCGATTTCGCGGCGCCGGTCTTCATGCGGCCGGCGAGGGTCGCTTCGTGGAGGGCGCGCCCGTCCCACAGGAGGGCCGATTGCCCCATGACCTGTGCGACGATGAAAGAAGGAGAAGTCACGCGTGAGGCGAGAATAGGCCAGCGCGTGGCGGTCCGGCAAGCCTTCGTGGTAGCCCTGTGGTAGTCCCACTGGTACGAGCGGACCAGCACGGAGCAGGTTGCCCCTGCGGGACCTTTCACCGTAAACTCTCGCCCATGAGCCAAACTGCGAACACCTTCACGTGCCCCCGCTGTGGCGAGAGATTGCCCGCCGGCATGACTCGTTGCGACGCGTGCGGCGCCTACATCGTTCCTTCTTCCGGCGGATCCTCCAGCGGCGGGCAGCATGCCGGAGGCGCGTCGCGCTCCGGCAAGGCCGCCTCGCACGGTCCCGCGCACAGCTCGCGCTCGGGCGGGATGCTTCCACCCTGGACCTTTCTCCTGATCGGCCTCGTCGTCGGAGGCGCGGTCGGTTACGCGCTCCGCGCGGCGGTGGCCCCTCGCGACGACGGCGGCATGCCGACCGGTCCCGCCGACATCATGGCGGGGCAGACGGGAGCCGGGACGGGTGGCGGAATGGGCGGAGACATGGCTAGCCGTATGGGCGGCGGCATGGGCGGCGGCATGGAGCAGACGCAGATGCTGCCGGGGGTCATCGAATCGCTCGGCAAGTACCGCGCGACGCTGGCCGACGATCCGACGAATCTCGAGGCGAACATCGGAATCGGGAATCTCATGTTCGATTCCGGCAAGTGGGACAAGGCGATCGAGCACTACACGGCGGCGCTCGGGAAGGAACCCACGAACGCCGACGTCCGCGTCGACCGCGCCATCGCCTACCACACGCTCGGTCAGAACGACAAGGCGCTCGGGGAGATGAAGCGGGTCACGAAGGAGAAGCCCGACCACAAGAACGCCTGGCTCAATCTGGGCGTGGTGGCGGGCGCGATGGGAGACAGGAAGTCGAACATCGAGGCCTGGGAGCGCTACCTGAAGCTCGAGCCGACCGGGCCCCACTCTGACGCCATCCGCGGAGAGCTGGCGAAGCTCAAGTCCGGGTCCTAGAACCCCACCGTCCGAGCGCGCTCCGCGGATCCGAATCCGCGAGGGCGCGCCGGAGCGTTTCCGCGTCGTCCACGTCGTACCACGCCTCCAGTTCCGCGAGCGAGATCCCCGCGCTCGCCGCGCGTTCGCGCGTGGCCCGCGCCACCTCGCTCGTGCTCCAGGGAATTCCCTCCAGAAGCGCCCACGCCGGGCGCGATACCCCGATCAGGTAATAGCCTCCGTCCTCCGTCGGTCCCAGAACGGCGTCGTGCGCGCGGAGCGCTCCGATTGCCGCGGCGATTCTGGCGGGCGGGAGCGTGGGGCTGTCGGAGCCGATCGCGATGGCACAGGCGTGCCCTTCGCCGAGCAGCGCGCCGAGCGCCGCGCGGAGCCGCGCGCCGAGCGATCCCGATGCCTGGGGCCGGATCGGGACGGCGTGCCGCGCGGCGAGGGCGCGGAGCGCATCGTCCGGCTCTCCCTCCAGGAATAGCGTCATCGCCACGTCGCGGCTTCGGGAGAAGCGCTCCAGCGTGTCGTGGAGGCAGGCACGGGCCACCTCGGCCGCCTCCTCGGGCGAGAGGGGTGGCGAGAGGCGCGTCTTCACCTGCCCGGGAACAGGCGCCTTCGCGAAGAGAGCGACGGCCGCCGTGGGGGAGCCGTTCACGAGACCTTCCGCTTTCGCGGACGCTGCGCGGCTGTGACGGCGGGAAGCCCGGCGATCGCGGGGAGCGGCCCGCCCGTGCGGCGCAGGTGGAAGAGGATCTGCTGCAGATATCCCCGCGACGGCCCCAGCGTTCTGGACCAGCGCTCCAGATCCTCGTCGCTCGCCGAGCGGCGCGACGTCAGCTCCAGCGTGGCGCGCCGGATCCAGCGGTCCACGGGGTAGGTGTCGAGCCGATCGAGGCCGAAGAGAAGGACGCAATCGGCGATCTTGGGGCCGACGCCGGGAAGCTCTTGCAGCCGAGCGCGCGCCTCCTCGATCGGGGCGTGGCGGAGCGCGTCCCACTCCCACGGCTCGCGCGCGAGCCGCCGCGCCGCGCCCAGCACGTAGGGGGCGCGAAACCCGATTCCCAGGGCGCGGAGTTCTCGCTCCCGCACGCGCGCCAGACGATCCGGAGCCGGGAAGGCGCGCCGCTCGCTCCCCGGAATCGGCTCGCCCCAGCGCTCGGCCATCCCCTCCACGCCTCCCGCGATCTTCCGGACATTCGACGCGGCCGAGCAGATGAACGACACGAGCGTCTCCCACGGCTCCTGGCGGAGCAGGCGCATACCGAGGAGTTCCGTGAATCCGGGGATGGCGCGGAGCGCCGCGGCATGGGCCAGGTGCGATTCAGGGTTCTCGTCGAGGCGGAAGTAGCGGCGAAGCGGTTCGGGACCGGGATCGCGACCGAAGACCTCCAGGTCGAGCGACGTGCCGCGCGCGGCGGCGCGGATCTCGGCGCCCCCCACGACACCGCTCCAGACGCCGGCCGCGCCCTCCGGCCGCCAGCGGAAGGCCTGCCCACACGAGAGGGTGAGCGGGAGATCGAGGGGTCCTTCCACGGGGAGCGAACGTCGGCGCGGCTTCATGGGACGAGCGTCGCGGCGGGCGCGGGGGCGCGTCAAGAACTTCGCGCCCGCCTCCGGCGTTGACCCCCTCTTCCATCGCGTGGGAAACTGGCGGTCAGCCCATGCCCAACCGTTCGCATTCATCGTGGTCGCGCACGCGACGATTTGCTGCCGCCTTAGGGGCCGCGGTGGCGATTGCCGCGCCGTCGGCGCCCTCCGTTCCCCGCGCGGAGGCCGCGGCGCAGGCGCAGGCGAGCCCCGGGACCACCACCGGCCGAGCCAGCGTCCAGTTGGTTCGCTTCCTCGACGAGGTCTCCGAGACCGATCGTGCCCGCTTCGGGCCGCTTCACGATGTCCGCCTCCGACTCGAGCCGGGGTTCGTCGTGCTGGTCCGGCGCGAAGGCGATTTCGCGGCGATCCTCCCGATCGAGACGCGCGAAGCTTCGCCCGACTCGCTTCAGTACTTCTGGTACCTGGAGCGCGGCCCGCTCCTTTGGTTCATCCCGCGAGGACGCGACCGCGGGGTCCGCACGGTCACTGACGGCGGCGATATCCGCTTCGATTCCTTCACGCTTCGCTGGGGGAAGGGGGGAGACCGCGGCTGGCTCTACTTCCCCGACATCCCCGAGAACCGCGGAGTGCGCGTCTCGGTGGTGAGCGGTACTTCGGTCGACCGGGTCGACCCGCGCGAGACGCGCTACTGGGTCGAACTGGGCGCCACCGGCGCGGGAGGGTTCTAGTGGCCGCCTCCCTGATAGGCGCGGTGGGGGAATGGCTGAGGAGCCTCTTCCTGAACAACATCGGCCTCAAGCTCGCCTCGTTCTTCCTGGCGCTCCTCCTCTACGCCCACGTCGTGACGGAGCAGCAGCGCGAATCGGTCTTGCGCGTATCGGTCGGCCTCTCGGGGCTGGCCGACACGCTCGCCATCCGCGGCACGCCCCCGGGGCACGTCGACGTGACCGTACGGGGGAAATGGAAGGACCTGATCCGCCTCGGGCTTTCGAATCCGCTCCTCTCCCTCGATCTGGCGGGGATCGGTCCCGGTCCCTACATCGAGGCGATCACGGCGGAGAAGGTGGCCGAGCGGGCCTTCCCGCCCGAACTGGCCAAATTGGTGGAGGTGACCGCCATCGGCGATCCCGGCGAGGTGGCCTTCGCCATCGAGCCGAAGGCGGAGAAGTGGGTGGCCGTCCGGGCCCGCCTGGCGGGAGAGTTGGCTCCCGGATGGCGGCTCGTGGCCGCGCCGGAGGTGAAGCCGGAGTCGATCTTAGTGTCGGGACCCCGCTCCGCCGTCGACGCGGCGGACACGTTGAACACGCTTCCGGTTGACATCACGGAAGAACGCGAGAAAATCCAGCGCGAAGTCTCCGTGGACACCGGGACGGCGCCATTGATTCCCGAACCGCGGCGAATCGTCGTCACGCTCCGTCTCGCGCGCGCCGCGCCAGACAGCGTCGCGGCGGGACCCTGAGCGCGGCGCCAAGAACATCGATTGGAGGAGACCGAAACGAAATGAAGCGAACGACCGATGCCACATCCGCCGGTGCCGTTGCCGAAGCTCCCGGTGCGTCGAGCGAAGGGCTGGCCCGCCCGTTCCACGGCCTATCCGCCGTACCCACGAAGATCTTCTTCACGAAGGGCGTGGGGACACACCGCGATCAACTCCGGTCGTTCGAGCTGGCGCTCCGCGACGCGGGAATCGAGCGCCTGAACCTCGTGCACGTATCGAGCATCTTTCCGCCGCACTGCAAGATCATTGGGAAGGACGAGGGCGTGAAGCTGATCGCCCCTGGCAGCATCGCGTTCTGCGTGATGGCCCGACAGGCGTCGAACGAGCGCGCGCGTCTCATCGCCTCCTCCATCGGCTGCGCCATTCCGGCCGACAAGAGCCAGTACGGCTATCTGAGCGAGCACCACGCCTACGGGGAGACCGACGAGTTCGCCGGCGACTTCGCCGAGGACATGGCGGCCTCCATGCTCGCCACGACGCTCGGACTGGAGTTCGACGAGAACGCGGCGTGGGACGAGAAGGAGCAGGTCTTCAAGATGGCGAGCGAGATCGTTCGCACGTTCAACGTCACCCAGTCGGCGGTCTGCTCGGGCAAGGGCTGGACGACGGTCGTCGCCTCCGGCGTCCTCATCTTCTAGCGAACCGCATCACTACCAAGGAGAATCCATGACGCGACGCAGCACGCGCCGCGCGGCGAGCCGCGCGGTATTGAGTCTTCTCGTATTCGGCGTCGCGCTCGGCGTCGCGCTCGGCGCGATCCCGGCCCGCGCGGACGAAGCGACGGCCGATTCCGCCAAGGCGAGCGCCGAAGTGGCCAAGGCAGCGGATCAGGGGAAGGCGGAAGAGGCGAAGGCGAATGAGAAGTCGAAGAAGTCGAAGGTGACGCGCGAGAAATCGAAAGAGAAGGCCAAGCAGGCGAAAGCCGCTAAGGGAGGATCCGTGACCGAGGGGACGAAGGCGGCGGTGGGCACCATGCCGGTGAAGCCGGCAGTGGAGCCGCAGCACGTGCAGGTGCAGCACATCCTCATCGCGTTCGCCGGTTCGGGCACGCGGGCCTCGCGGCCCATGGAAGAGGCAAAGAAGCTGGCGTATGAAATTCTGGCGCGCGCGCAAAAGGGCGAGGACTACGACGCGCTCGTGAAGCAATACACCGATGACTCCCCCCCGGGAATCTACGGAATGTCGGGGCTCGGTGTGGCGAAGGGAGCGGGCGAATACGCGCGCGATACGATGGTCCCCGCCTTCGGAAACGTCGGCTTCGCGATCAGCCCGGGGAACATCGGCATCGCCGATTACGATCCGCAGACGAGCCCCTACGGCTGGCACATCATCAAGCGACTGAAGTAAGGGCGGACGGCGCGAGCGCCGTCACGTCGAAGAAGTGCGCGGGCGCTCCCGATCACGAATCGGGGGCGCCCGTTTCTGGTTCCGCCAGATCCAGCGCGCGGAAGACGAAGCCCGCGACGTCGGTAAGCCGCTCCAGGCGCGGGCCGCGGGCGCCGGCGCCCCAGGCGGTGAAGAGGGCGGGGTTCGTCGTGTGCGTGCCGACGCGCCCGTCCTCCAAGTTTCCGTGGTCGCTCACGACCGCGACGGTGGTCGTGGCGAGATCGACGGTCGAGAGCACCCTCCGGAGCGCGCGATCGAGGTCGGAGAGGCAGTGGAGCGCGCGCTCCCGATCCCGCGCGTGCCCGGCGCGGTCGGTCTCGAAGTACTCGAAGAGGGTGAAACTCCGCGCGGCGCCTTCGGGAGCGCTCTGCCGCGCGAGGATTTCCCCCGCCTCCTCCGGCGTTCGAAGCGGCAGGTCGTAGCCCCATTCTCGCATCCGCCAGTGCGTGAGGTCGTGCACCACCGCGCGCCCCGCCAGGAGGTCCTTCCAGGTGCGGAAGGAACGCCCCGACGCGAGCGTCGCCAGCGTGGTGGCCGACATCCGCCGTTCCGCCTCGGGGCGCTCGAAGAAGCGGGGGCCGAAGGCGTTGGCGAACTCGGCCGAGGCGCCGGCGGCGAGGAGTCGCTTCAAGATGGAGTGCTCGAGGAGGATCTTTCGAAGCGTCGGCCCGGGAAAGCCGGACATGTGGTGTCCCATGGCGGCGGAGGCGTTCACGCCAGTCAGGATGGCGGTCTGGCCGGTGGCGCTCTGCGGGAGCCCCTTCACGCCCATCGAGGCGTCGAGGCCGCCCGCAAGGCCCGGCGGGCCCACCTCGGCCTCTGGCGTGCGCGTCTCGGTGAGCGAGAGCGAGGGGAAGAGCCCGGTGGCGAGCGGATTGACGTCCGGATCGTCCGAGCCCACGCCCAGCCCGTCGATGAAGAAGAGGAGGAAGTGTCTCGGGGCGCCGGTCATCGGGGAAACGAAAAGGGAGCCATACAGCTAGCGTGCGGTCGGTGCAGGGCCAGCGACGCGGAATCAGGACCGCGGCTAGGTGGCTCCCATGGCTTCGTTCCCCCTTGGAGAAGGGCAACCAGCGTGCCACGAAGCTCCGCTTGTCGGGTCAATTCGATCTCCATAAATTGTTGTGTCGCAGCGCATTATGGCCGTGTCGCATCGAGCCACCGTGCCAGACTTCGCGAACCCTCCCGGCGAGCCGCTCCTTGCACGGGCAAACGTTGCAATCGTGTGGTAGAGCGAAACCTAACGCAGGAAAAGTATTGACACCATC
>ERZ1292633.1383-Hain-H41-02um-R1-1383-length-26278-cov-14_pt1 | contig 26278 bp, 28 predicted proteins | sample MGYA00564406_ERZ1292633 | MGnify/ENA primary metagenome ERZ1292633 (study PRJEB36523, sample SAMEA6512639) | groundwater metagenome | collected 2019-01-08 | study: AquaDiva: Metagenomics assemblies of 32 groundwater samples | reverse complement strand
GATTGCTTCGCTGTCGCTCGCAATGACGTTTAATGTCAACTTATTTAATACGTTCCCTATAGTAACATATGCAATCTCTTTCATCAATTCATTCTTTTCCTTGATTCTGCATGAAAGTATTCCATTTAAACCATTTTGTATACTCGCTAATTCCATTAACAATATCTATCCTCGGTTGCCAACCAAGTTCCTCAAATGTTTTTTCGAGATTATTAATTTGACCTAGATAATCATCTTCTCTATTATTGTCTCCCTTTAAAATTATCTCACTTGCAGGATTAACGATATTCTTAACGGTATATGCAAGTTCTTCAATAGTAATGTATTTTTCCCCAGCTATTGTAAATATTTTATTCTTCGCATTTTCATTTATTACTGCTACACATGCCAAGGCAATATCTTCCACATAAATAAAATTTCTCTATTCTAAGGTTTGAAACCTGCACCTACAGTCTGTTATAAATATTCATTGGATTTCTATAGGAAAACTCTCGTTAATCCATACAATTTCCCTCTGTTAGTATACTATACATAGGACTTGAATCCTTTACATCATTAACTTAAAACATACCTTTCATTGATACGAAGTAACACGTCATTGCTTTTTAATAAGATAATCTTTCAACTTTTCAATAGGCAAATTAGCTTTATCCCAACCAAAATAAATAGGGGCACATCTATGGTGCTCAGCGACCCATTCAGAATTCGGTACGCTATGATTTCCCCCATCAATAGATGTTCCTAAGTCATTTTTACCAAAAACTTGCCCTGTTACTTCAGTAAGGTTATAATCAAAAACTATATACTTATAGTATCCAGAAACCATACCCGCTGGCAATTTAATCCTATTCTCAAAAATAAGATCATACTTTTGAGCTAAAGCCCTTTTCCAGGACAAGATTTCTTCTAACCGTTCCATCTGAACCAAACCAAGGGCGGCAGTAAATTCACTTGTTCTGAAATTAAAACCATTCTTTATTAAATAATTTACTTTTCCATCAATAATTCTTTTCCCATAATTTCTATATAATTTAAGCCATTCCAAAAAATCACTATTATTACTACAAACAATTCCGCCCTCTCCAACAGGCATAGTTTTAGTAGCATAAAAAGAATAAGTCCCTGCAAAACCCCATGATCCAGCACTTTTCCCTTTATATGATCCACCATGAGAATGGGCACAATCCTCTATCAAATAAATGTCTCTTTCCTTGCAGAATTGCGCAATAGCCTCTATATCAAAGGCAATATGACCCCCAATATGTACCACTACAATAGCCTTTGTCTGAGGTGTTACCTTCTTTTTAATATCCTCAAGAGAAATACACAGATCATATTTATTGCAATCCGCATAAATTATATTTGCTCCCACCATTTTTGCCGCTACTGCAGTAGCCCAAAATGTATTTGCAGGTATTATAATATCTTTGTTCTTAAGGTTAAGATATTCATAAACACAGAGAAGAGCCGTACCACCATTTGAAACTGATAAAGATGGTATATTAATGTATTCAGAAAATTTCTCTTCAAACTCTTTGATTTTCCTTCCTTCTGACCATAAATTACTGTCAAATATATCGTCCAAATGTTTATAAAACATTTTTCTATATTTTTCTTCAAAGGGCAATTTCATAAGCATCTCCTAAGTACCAAAATACATTCAAATAAAGTTAATAGTTTTTATTTCTCTTATATCATGAAATATTTGATTAAAGTTAGTCATACGGCAAACCTCACAACCTACTTGGGATTTGGGGTTCAATAACTGTCTGGAAATATCTTTCCGATTTTCAGAAAGCCAGATTTCTTCAAAGGAAGATTCGTTCAGATTTCCAAATATCTTAATATCATGTCTTCTCTTCTCACACATAACAACATTTCCATCTGCTCTAATTATACACGATAAAGAATGAGCGACACAGGGAAGATCGGCATTATTTTTTATAACTCTTTCGCCTAATTTTAGAAGCACTTTCACCCTGAATCGGTCTTCATTCTTAATCAAATACTTGTGCAACTTATACAATTTTTCAAAATCAGGCAAACTATCTTCGCTTTCTTCAACTGGTCGCATATAGATATAATCAATACCTATTTCATCAAGCGATTCAAAGAAACTTAAAAGGTTTTTGTCATTATTTTTCGTAATAACATACCCGACTCCCAGGAGCGTTCTTGATGGATTTCTTACCGCATTCATTTTCTGAATATTAGCTATTACATCGTTGAAACATTCGCTTTTCTTTTCGTATCTATATTCTTCTGGATTCGTCGCATCCATCGAAATTCGTATCCACTTAAAATAATTAACAAGATCTCTGATATCTTTTGTACCATTGGTGATTAACCCGATGTCGAGACTAATATCTGCTGCATAATGAACTATTTCTGAAAAATCTTTGTGCAACGTTGGTTCTCCACCACCCTCAAGAGTAACTCCAACATCATGATTTTTAACTTCACGAAATAAATCTTTAACAACTTTTATATCTAGGTATGCTCTATTTTTTTTAAGATGCTTATCCGTACACCAATAACAATTAAGATTACACCGATTGGTTAAATGAATCTCAACACTAATGGGCCATAAAGGATCAAAAATTCTTCTCCCGCTTAATAGATCAAGAATTGAATCTACCTTGCGATGCTTATTCAATAATTTTAAAGGAGAATATTCTAATGGGGTAAAATAATTAATAGCATTCATATCAAGTTTATTCCTTTACTATAATAGAGAGAAGAAGAATACCTCTCCATACTCCATTAGTTCAGGGGATATACAACAGATAAATTAAAAAAGAAGTAACAGTTCACTCCCTCCCCTAATCCCTTCTTTCCAGATTGGGTAACTTAAATCATTTAAGATTGTTTTATAATGAGTAAAATTTTCAAAAAGTTTCCTCTGATCTAAGTAGTGCGTGTCATCCAGAAAATCAGCATTATAAATTATCGCTTCATGACCATTCTGATTTAAAAAAGATGCTATGTAATCAATACCTAAATTAAGGCCGTTGTAATGGCTTCCCATTAATCGATAGAATGGTGGTGAGATTAACAGAATTTTAGACATAAAGATTACACTTTCTCAGCAATATTTTATGCTACTGGATTATCTTTAGTAATAACAAATATTAATCTGCCGAACTCGGCAAATGATCCAGGTATATTTCTTGTCTCAATTGAATTGTCATCATTTTTAACCATAACCAGAAAATTTTGTATACCTCTTTTCTTAAGATGCTTGTAAATATTTTCAGGATATGATGGAACCTCATGAATGGGTACACCAACATGCAAAATTGATTTTAACATATGTTTAGCATAGCCAATAATCCCCCCCCCAAGATGATAGGACAGCCTTTTACGATATTCCATGTCAATCTCTCTATTATTACGATTTTGTATATCAAACATAACAATTCCACCTGGACATGTTACTCTCAACATCTCATCGATTGATTTGTTCAAGTTGGGAAAGCACCACGTAGAGTGGAAACAATATACACAATCAAAATAATTAGACGGATAATCTATATTTTCTGCATCACCAACCTTGGAGTTGATATTTGGATTTAATTGTTTGCATTTCTCAATAAGGTCAGGGGAAATATCTATTCCATAAACAGAATAACCTGCTTTCTGGAAGAAATCCGCAAAAGGATAGCCAGTGCCAATTGCAACTTCTAACAGTTTCCTGCCTTTTAATATATGCTCACATACATAGCTACAGAGGGTTTTATCGTAATCAGAAAATCCATAAATTTTTTCACGTGCAGTTAACCAGTACTTTGAATAGACATCCCTCATGTATGCTTTTCTATCCATTATTGTTCCTTTCCTTTATGTGTATACAACCAAAGCGAGTACCGCCCAACAACCACAATAAATGTCTGCACAATTTAAGTATTATTATCCTTCGATAGGATTGACTATTAACGATCCCTTATTCGTAATGGCATCGTTTCTGCTCTCTTTTCTTGAGATTGTTGATTCTTGTCTTCATAACGCCAACTCATAACAAGGCCCCAGATTATAACTCTTTGCAAGATCAAGGCAGGATATGCTGTCCATAAGCTTCCATCGAAAGATAGTATAAACCAGGCAATACATCCAAGAAGCATACAGAATCTTAACTCTCGAATACGCATATCATTCGTAGATATTATGGAACGTACACCCTCGATCATAACGACAATTTCAATTGCTAACACAGCTAGCGCAGGCACTATCCCTCCCTCAAGCCAGAATTGTAAGTACTCGTTATGTGCATTAGCCTCGTGAAAATACTGCATAAACAAATTTATAGAAGTACCTAGACCTATGCCAATAATTGGCCTTTCCTTTATCCATTCCCAACTCTGATGCCAAAGAAGAGTTCTACCGGAAGTCAGAATATCCAAGTTGCGTTCTTCCAAACCTGAGAATAATTGGGGTCTAAGAGCGTTACTCAAAGCATTCCAGGTATTCAAACCTATAAATATGCCTATGGCTGATACCAGCACAAAAGATACGATGTAGTACCGCAGCCTTCTGGAAAATAGAAACAGTAACACCAATTGAAAAATAATAACTAACCATACACTACGGCAGAATGACAACAGTGTATCGGCGCCTCCCACAAATATTGCGAAAATTGCTAATATTCTTACCCCAGGTCTTTCTTTCCGACTCAGACACAGTACTAACATTAGAGGCCAAAGTGCGGTCACAAACATGCTCCCTGTCCAGAACAAGACAGAAACCCGATCATCCTCTGTAAAATTTGATAATGATACATTTTTAAACTGAAAAATGCGGTAGACATTATATAAATCTGTTATTGCTGCAAAAATAAATAGAGCTACAAATATTATGCGCCTTTGCGCTTGGGTCTTTACACAGTCAACGATTACGTAATACAGCATAAATGGAGCGAGGCCACCCCAGATAAAGAGCGCTACGCTACGGGAAACGTCACTTGAAAATGGTATTGAAGCCAGACAACCGATTAGAAATATGATAATCGGCCAATCAAGCGGCGTGCGTGGCCATTGTCCATCTCTGTAATAAAGACTTACCAGCCATCCTCCAAAGATACAAGTCACTAGAAGCACCTCAAACGGCAATTGATTAAGTATCCGAAATTCAGAGACCAGACCTGTAATATCTTTCTGAAAGAAAAGCAATGGCTGCAACACTGATCCGGCTGCAATACCAAATATACCCCCGAACTGCTGTCGTATGAATTCTGAAGCTGGTAGTAAAAAAGATAATATGAGTATAGCTATACCCGTATTCCCAAAAGCGCAAAGGAATGGAATGGTAATCGCCAGCAACAGAATAATCAACTCAATCAAGGTATAGACAAATGACTCGGTTACGTTAATAATCGTAAATGTAAAATATCCAAGAGGAAGTGCGAGCAACAATAACAAAAAGAGTGCTTTTAATGCTATTGGTTCTGGCTTGCTGAACAAATGAAGTCGACCCGATCTGACACTAACTACCACGACAAATAAGAGGACAAACACAATTACTGGCAATGAGCTCTGCAGCCATAAACCTATGGAAGGTGTCATAAGGTTAGGTATAAAAACAGCAATCTCCCAGGCTAGAAACAGTAATATCATTACCATTAAGCCTTTAAGAAAAGAACCGTTTGTAAATATTTTGCTCAACTTTGTTTGCATAAGTTATCCTACTTCTCTCTTACAACCTTTTCGATACTTTGTTAAAGGCATTTTTCTGAATCCTGTTCTTTACGCAACACACTTATTAACAAGTTTCCCGGCAATTTATTTAAAGGCCAGAGGAGCATATTTAACCAACCGTTGAGAAGATCGTAGACTAGTTTTAATCTCCACCGGCCAGCAGCAGCAAGAAAGTAGCCCAAAAATTGCGTTTCAATAAGGAAACCACATGAGTATTCCTTTATCACCTTTAGATCTTCCACCCGTTCCGCAAGGTTCTTTAATGTACTCATAGGCTTCTCGTAACCATAACGCCAGATACCGGCTTCTTGCGCTCGTCTGGCTCCAGCCTGGTAGAACGGCGCCCCTTCTTTTGGGACAATAAGAACCATAAGCCCTCCCCTTTTTAAAACACGGGTATATTCCTTTAGCGCTGCAATCTGTTGTTCTTCAGAAAAGTGCTCTAACACACCCTCGTTCCAGACGACATCGAAGGCTTCATCTACGAAAGGCATCTCGAACATAGAAGCGCGTATTAGCTTTCTACTATTATAACTTGGAATCTTTTTTATTAATTTCAGTGCGTTATCGGATATATCCAGGAAATGCACGTCTGAACCACAGGAGGATAAACGAGTGGAAATAACACCCGTTCCAAAACCTGGCTCCAGTATCCTGAGATCTTTTAACTGTCCGTACATCGCTATTATTTCACCTTTAACAATATTTAACAATAATCTCTGTTTAGAAAAGATGTTGTACGGAAAGTTTAGTATGTGATAAAGCCGCCACCTGAAGCTTTTTGGCAGAACATTTCCTGAATCCAGTGACCTGCGCCACAACGCATCGAATACATCTTCCGGACTCTCACCTACTTCCGGATTTTCACCTAAACGATCTTGAATACTCAATCAACACCCTCCTATAATATGATCTAATGTCTGAGCAAGCTTCATGGTCACTACCCTTGCTTCATTCTTGCCAATTTCCTGCCAGTTAGGTTCAATAGACAATTCGCCATTTCCCCACTTTGTATACATATTCAGAATTGCTTTTTTGATTCCTTCAATATCTTCGTAATTGACTACGATACCCGTTTTTGTACGCCTGATCAATTCTGATGTTGCACTGTCTTGGGGTCCTAAGGCAAGGATCGGCGTCCCAGAAGCAATATACTCAAATGTCTTACCTTGGATACAATACGTTGCTCTGTCAAGTTGATCCATAATCAACAACAAAACACTTGCTTGTTTCAGATAGCCAACAATTTGGTCATGGGAAATCATACCAATACATCTCACTACCTGAGATACATGGCTATTCTCAAAACCTGTAAAAGCTATACTGCGTGCCCTACCTATAAAGAGCAAATCAACCTTATTGATCGCTAATTTCTTCTCAGCCAATAGTTCTTCCATTGCTTTTAAGAAATTAATGGCTATCCTATAACTATACAATGACCCTGTGTATGTTATACAAAACTTATTCTCCCCTTTCCTTTCATTCGCTGGTGAACGGAAATCCGTCTCTTCAAAGGAAAGTGTAACAACTGAAGACTTCGCACTGATTTCTATAGGAAAAAGTGACTCCATTCCGGCCCATGCAAGAACAATTTGGTCAGCAGAATCCAGGGTTAATCGCTCCAACCAGGCATCAACTCTTCTCTGCCAAACGAAGGGATAACGTCGATTCGGATTCTGTGTCCACTCATCACCAAAATGGGCTACCCAGGGAATCCCGGTCTTTCTTTTTACAAGGTAGCCAATCAAATGGGACGTGTATGGGGCACTCAGCGTATAAATGGCATCTATCCGTTGGCTACGCACAATTCTCATAGCTTGACGATACGCAAACGGTAACCAGCCAATTTGTCCATCGGGTGGCAAACATGCTCCTACCTTTTCTATTATACGTACAGGAATACTACTGGGGAAATAACGAAGTAGCAGTGACATATAATTGATGTTGAAATACCTGGTGCGACTGACATGTACCACCGGTGGTATTTTACCCATTAACGAATTGTCCACCGGCTCCCACCAATCCCCCTTCTTTACTGTCAACACGTGGGGATTCCAGTCGTACTTCTGTAAATGCCGCACATAAGTATAAGCCTGAAGGGAGGCAACATTAAGCATCGGGGGGAAATTGTAGCTGATAAACAGCACGTTTTTCATAAGTCAAATACATAACAGCTACACAATGTCGGCAAAGGTCATTTCTTCTTTCTTAAAATACCAGTATGAAAAAAAGAAAACTATCACTGCAACTGCCGCGGCGAGTCCCAGGTAACGGAAGTTCGGTGGAAGTCCAAGCAAGAAAGCCCTCCGATAGCCATCAATCAAAACTGCCATAGGGTTGAGCATGTATATTGTCCTGAGATGCGCCGGTACGATGCTCACAGAATAAATAACGGGTGTAGCATACATCCATAGCTGCAAAACCAGAGGCAGAGCATATTTTACATCTCTATAGCGGACGTTCACAGCAGCTGCAAAAAATGAAATACCCAACGTAAAAATTACCTGGATCAGTACCAAAGGGACTACGTAAAGGATATTCCAGGTAATTGGTATTCGATAGTAGATCATCATAAGTAAAAACATGCAAGCTGAAATTGCAAAATCAACACTAGCGGCTAAAATTGATGCACAGGGAAAAATTTCTCTGGGAAAATATATTTTCCTAATCAAATCGGAATTATTAACCACACTCGGAATTGCAAAAGAGAGCGAATTGGAAAAAAAGCTCCATGGCAGCAAAGCACTATATGAAAATATTGGATAAGGAATCCCATCACTGGGAATCTTTGCAAATCGTGAAAAGACAACGGTGAAAATGACCATCATGGATAAAGGCTGTAATACAGCCCAAACAATTCCCAGGAGAGACTGCTTATAACGGATCTTGATCTCTCGTATTGTAATGCTTTTCAATAATTCTCGATACCGAGATAATTCACTTAAAGGAATGCTCATCGAAATTAAAACTCCTTGTCTTCCATTCTTTCTTCGGCCTCAGATGTAAGCCGACAGTTGGGGTTGATGTGCGCGAACCCGCCATGTGCGTATTCCTCTTGCACCATCATCGTAATAGCCCGATCAATATAATCATAATAGTCCCTAAAATTTCTATCCCTCACCTCAACACCAATGTGATAGAGACCTTTTAGGAGATTGACCTCAAAACTAAATTCCACTCTGTATCGAGTACCTTTTTTACACTTATCTAATGTAATACCCAAGTCTCTTGAACCTGTTGAAACAAGGCAAACCTGGTCGGGTCTCTTGATAAAGAATCCAAATTCCGGAGAGTCTAATTCCTTTTCAAATGTAACATAGTACCTTAAGAGAGCCTTATCTCCAGAACGAAAATTACGATTCTCTTTACCAGATACATTCAATAACTCCACATTATCAATATTTGCCGCCTTTGCTTTCGTTTCACAAGATACATAACCAATCTTGTCTTGCGAAAATAATTCATAATAAGTATCTATTACTTGTGCCGTCTGACCACTAACTTTAACTTCACCTTTGCTCAAGAGCATTGTCTTCTGGCATATCCTTCTAACAACATCTAAATTGTGAGAAACTAACACAATAGTTGTCCCTGTTTTACGGAATTGTTCCATCCGCTCATAACACTTTGCCTGAAAAGGCCAATCTCCAACAGCTAAAACTTCGTCAACCAATAAAATATCAGGCTCCATATGAATGGCCACTGAGAAGGCAAGCCTAGCATACATCCCCGAAGAGAACTTTTTTAATGGCACGTCCACAAATGATTCTAATTCTGCAAAAGCAACAATACTATCGAACTTTTTCTCGATCTCGTCCTGTTTCATTCCCAAAATGGATCCATTAATAAAAACATTCTCTCGACCTGTCAGTTCAGGGTGAAACCCTGCTCCTAGTTCGATAAGTGGAGCTACCCTTCCCAACACTTGTTTATGTCCATAAGTAGGTATTGTTATGCCGGCCAACAGCTTTAGAATCGTACTTTTGCCCGCACCATTGGGCCCAACAATACCAAAAGATTCTCCCTTTTCTACTTCAAAGCTTACGTTTCTCAAAGCCCAGAGTTTCCTATTGTCATTAGAAGATACATCCTTTGAACGCCCGAGTACTGCTTTTCTAAATAAAGAAGCAACCTCGTCACGCAATGTACCATAGGTACCAGAACCAGTATGATATATCTTGGATACATTTTCAAACCGAATAACAGACATTTTCTCTTCTTCCAAACGTAGACTCAATTAATAACTTTTTAAGAGCATTATAGGCTTGTTCTGACGATACCGCAGTAATGCAAATTGGTGTATTGTTACCACATTCCTTAACCCTTGTAGTACCAAGACAAGGCTTGCATGATACATCCCCCCTCAAGCGAATAAAGTAATTGTACGTATAAAGGGTGTCAAACTTTTCAGGGTTAGTTGGACCATAGATGGCTACTGTGGGAACCTTTACAGCCTGACTAATATGCATAAAACCACTATCATTTGATAAGAATATATCACATCGGTTTATCAATGCTGTTACTTCTTTTATGTGGCCAGTAATGGCACCAACCTGAACATCGGATATTTGACGTTGGATATTAAATACCTCTAATTCTTCATCGGGGCCGCCAAACACCAATACTTTACCTTTGTATTCGCTAACGAATCGCTTTGCTGTAGCAATAAAGTTATCTACCGGCCATCGTCTGAAGAGGTGACTTGAAGTACATCCTGGATGAATGCCTAATATCAGATCATTAGAATTTATACCTAACTTCGTTAAGGTCTTTTCTGCATCTTTTAGGGTATTCCTATCAATCTTTAGAGACGTCCTCCACATACCATGATATTGAAGGTATTTCGCTAGTTCCTTATTATAAAGGAATGGAAATTCATCCTGAGGTCTCTCTCGTAAGATCATTGTTCCTATATTATTTGGTAGAATCTCTTTTCTTCCAAGATGGCTAGCATAACTTATAACCCACCGGCTTCTACTGAATATAGAAACGTAGAATACTGATAACCAACACTCCATATACTGGTTTATAACTAAATCAAACCGCTTTGGTCGAAGATGCTTCCAAACATAGAATAACCATTTTCGGTGACCATAGAAATAAAAATAAGTAGGCATCTGTATGATTTCAACATTTACAGGAAACAGGCTAACTATGTCAGGGCATCGTGCACCTGAAATTAGTATAAAGATTTGTACTTCGGGTGATACGTTATGCAATGCCGTAACCAGGGAAGTAACTTGGACTTGATCCCCCATACCCATACCAGGGCGAGCCATATTAATTAGAACTCTCTTCAATTTGCTTGGGTCAAAAGTCCGCCGATGCCACCAACCAAGAGGAGAGGAGTACAACACAAATCCACAAAATCGAAAGAATAAAAATGACCTGTCTCTTTTTAGCTTCTCAAAAATACTTCGCATAGTACCTAATTGTGGCAATTGCTTAATTTGCTTGAACTGAATCATTGTATTACACTACAATTTTATCCTTTGAATATAAAAGAGGATTTAAGTTTGGATTATTATACATTTTATATTTTTCATAAAGCTTTAATATCATCTCACCTTTTGCAATCGATATTAAAATCCGCTCAAGGCAGATAACTAAATCATTATATTGCCTTCTTAGGACAACACATTTATTATGACACAAATTACAGTGGTCAATTCCGGCTTCTAATCGTTTTGATTCAATATCCATGTGATAAATTCTAATAGTTAATATCGAAAGTCTGTCACATATACTGCCTGGCGTCTCTGAATTGAATGGTAAATTTTTTTGCATATTGAATTGATTAAATTGTTGAAATAGATACTCATCAATTTTTTCTATCAAATCATTTCGACGTTGATTAAGCCGATCTATCGTCCGCTTCACACCGGCAATTACAGAATCTTTTACATCTTTTATCCGCGCTTTATCCTCTTCATGCCATATTAAATAGTTGGTGTAATGCTGCTCAATCATTAACTTGCATAGTTCGTCACCTGGGGTATCCAACCCAGCGTTCGCATGCCAAAGTTCTACCAGTGCTAAATAATTTTCAATACAATTTGGAATTTTCTTTATGATATCATTCAATTGAATTTCCAATTCCTGACCTTTCAATGAAACATTCATGCCCTTCCAGATCAAAAACTTGAATATAGCCTGCATAAGATTGTTCTAGTGCCTTTTTAGCTATCCGTCGTGGAACACCCTCATAAAAAAATATTTTCTCTACCTGTCATTTACGGATGGAATCCGGCCCCAAGTTCAATAAGACAAGCTAATTTCCCTTTTGTTATAATATTTCCTTTCGTCGGCCATGATACACGACTTAAAAGCTTCAATGCCGTACTCTTTCCTGCTCCATTAGGGCCAACAATAGCAAAAGCTTCTCCTGGTAATATCTCAAAACTCACATCTTTAAGTGCCCAAAATATCTGATCGCTCGTCGTATTATTTTGACTATTCAATCGATTTATCAACTTCCAACTACCTCTATAAATCGCTTCAATTAAAGACGCCGAGGCGACTGTCCCTTTATGGAAGGATTTTGATACGTTATCGAAGATTATAGAGGACATACTTTAACTCGCAAAGAGATGAGGGCAGAAGGCAGATCACACATAGAGCAAAGAACTGAGCGCACAGGGCAGAGAGCGGAGCGCAAAGCGTAATAAATATCATCTTAAGGATTTCTGGAAATTGGTAATTTTTCGGCATAAATGATCTAATTTTTCCAACAAGCATTATCGAAATAGTCCCTTTTCCTCTAATTCCAAACTTACATCTTTTAACCGTGAAATCTGAGGAGCTACAGAGCCAATATGTACCTGGACAATCTGTTGCCCTTTTTCCCGCTGTTTCTTTGCGATTTCCATATTTATTTTACAAAGTTCCGGATCATGCTCCGGCAAAAAGACAATCTGGGCATTTGTTGGAATCTTTTCAGCAAAGGCTGGATGATCTAAAAGATATCTGTCAAACTCTGTACTTAAAATTAAGTTTTTCGTAAATACTTCTTGTTCATTCATTATCTTCTACCTCACTTAAAAAACATTTTTTATACCTTTCCCAGTTATCCTTTAAGTCCTTTTCTGCAAATGTTAAAACCAAGTTCAAATCATCAAACGGAAGCTTTTCTTTTTTAACATCACCTTTGTAGGATATTATATCTTTATGAGCAAATCCGTGAGATGTATCATACCGTATAATGGGATACCATTTGTCTTTTATATTAAGCTCATATTGCACAACAAATTCAACTATTTTATTATCGATTCTAACATGTCTTGTTCTACGCCTTCCATCAAAACCTAATGGAGTAACATATTCTATAGTTTTCAAAATATATTACCTAAATGAAATCTGCATAATGTTACAATAAAGATTGGTTAGATTTTCAATGGCTATTATGATATTTACATTTTCGAAATTAGATTTAATTGGACACAGATTTTCAAAGATACCCCCCCCCGCGAAATAACCCGTAACTTCAGATTTCACAAGGCAGATACAGATTATTATTTGCGAAAATTATCATATACCTTTAGTTCTTTGTATTTTGTATCACTATGATCCGTATTCCTCTGTGTCCAAAATGGAAATTCCTACAAATTGATTATAAAATATTTATTTTAATGGTTTTTTTTTAAAAAGTAAAAAAGCGAAAGGGAAATGTTAGAGGAAATTTTATGACTCTGTTGATTCAGTCCAAAAATTTACTTATCTTCATTTACCCTTTTACATGCCCTTTTTCTTAAACGGATTCACAATTTTTAAATTCCCCTCAATAACTTGTCCATCCTTCATATCCTCGGTGTAAAGGATTGAGCAATTATTCTCTAAAGCAGAAGCTATTATTAGGCTATCCCATGTTGAATATCTATATCTATTCATTACATCGAAAGATAATTTAACGGTTTCTTTGCTAATGACAGCAAACTCAAAAATATCCATAAACTCAATTGCATAATTAACAGAGTTTGGATATTGTAAAATATTCTTCTTGTTTGTTACAGCCATGAACTCGGTTATTACCTGTGAGCTTATTACAATTTCATCACTATTTATCAGCAAATCTTTGGTAATATCCTTCTTCAAAATGTCATTTGATACATAATAAATTAGCACATTTGTATCTACAAAATTTTTACCTTTCATGGGCTTCTTCTCTGTTAAATTTATATCCCTCAGGTAAAACGCCTTTTGATTCGTTAAATATTCTTATAAGCCTCTCTTTTTTTTCTATTCGATCTTGTTCTTCATTGTATGGTAATATTATTACCTCAATTTTTTTATTTCTAAAATCTTGAGGCAATTTTATAATTAAATTATCCGACATGGGTGTTATTATTTTTCTAATTACTTTCATAGGTTTATCCTCTAAATATAAGAATAGTATTAAATAATTGGACACAGATTTTCAAAGATACATACAGATTATTATTTGCGAAAATTATCATATACCTTACGTTTAACATCTGGCTTGGGGCCATAATTTAGTAAAAGCCAAACTTCAGTATCAGTTGCCTTTAGATAATTCAACAACTATGCTTCATTCTCTACCGTTAAACTCTTCGCTGCTTTTATCTCTACAATTACCTTTTCAAGAAAACCATAACCAAGCTTGTTATAAACCCTATAAAAGATTTTAATAATCTTCTCAGTTAGTTCTTTGTATTTTGTATCACTATGGTCAGTGTTCCTCTGTGTCCAAAATGAAAATTCCTATACGATTAAGTTCATCTGCAATATCAAATAATTTATCGGCAATCTCTATTGCCATTTGCTTCACCCTGTTTAATAACCTTTTATAAAGCCCCCATTTTATAGGATATATTCTTTAAAAATGTATTATTCAAACTTGGTCTATCAAAAATATTACACAGGGCAAGTTTCGAAATCCTGAAATCGAAATTTAACCATAAGTGCCTTCGGTACGCAGAATGCAAAGAGCATAGAGCTATGCACTATGCGCCTTGCACTATGCTATGTATCTGACAAGTCAGATAATATCCGCAAAACTCCTTTCGGATCTTTTAAAATAGTAATAAGCGAATGGCAATCCAAAGAATGCAAACACACAAGCGGGTATGATTTCATATAGATTTAGCGGTTTACCTTGAAGCAGGATTAAACGGTAGTTATCAATCAACCCAGCCATAGGATTTAAAAGATATAACGTTCTCCATTTTTCAGGAACCATGCTTAAAGGATATACTATCGGTGATGCATACATCCAGCACTGGAGAAGAAAAGGTAATCCATGTCTGATATCACGATATCTGACATTCCACACTGATAAAATTAAAACGACAGCAATAATTACCGCCAATTGTATAAAAACAAGTGGGATAATAAAAAGAACATGCCTGGTTAAGTCAACCTTGTACCAGATCGCCATACCGCCAAAGATAACTCCTGCAATCAGGGAAGTCTACTATAGCTACTGCTATCAAAGAAAAGGGGAGTATTTCACGAGGGAAATACACCTTTGTTACCAGTGATATATTATTAACAATGCTATTAACCCCTGTATTAATGCTGGTGGAAAGGAGTGTCCAGGGGAGCAGCGCCGCATAGGAAAAAATCGGGTAGGGTATGCCATCGCTAGGAATCTTGGCAAATCGTCCAAATATTACAGCAAATATCACCATCATGAATAATGGCTGCACAATAGCCCAGCCAATACCCAAAAAAGATTGTTTATATCGAGAAAGTAATTCTTTTTTAGTAAACTGATAAAATAATTGCAATTTACGATCTTGAAACAGTCTTTCAATTCTCATTGTTTTTCTCTGCAGAAATAAAAACATTTAATACTAACGATATTACCTCTGTTCAAAAATCTTCTCACATTCCTTCCAAATCAAAAACTTGAATATAGCCTGCATAAGATTGTTCTATTGCCTTTTTAGCTATCCGTCGTGGAACACCCTCATAAAAAAATGGCAAAAACTTATCAGCTGGATGGGGTACCTTAACCACTGGTAAGCGAAATTGTATTATCTTATTTAGTTCATCAGGTGGTGTTTCCACAAACTTTATCAACCCTAAAGACCTTTGTTCAGTGTAGTCATGGTATCCTGCACGTAAATTCGCAGAAAGCAATAAGAAATTATCCCATTGTTTCCCACTAAATCTTATGAGTGGATATGTTACAGTTAAACCTTTATTAGCCATAGTTTCTTCTACATAATAACGCCAAATGGGATATACAGCAGGGTCAACAGACATGGTTTTGCCTGTTGCTAGTAAATAATCTACTGTCTGTTCAACTGCTTCTCTATAACCTGATTTGATTTTAATAAATCTCAAATCATATACCAAACCCATGATCATTATAAGGATAGTCATTCCAAGCATTAGCCATTTTTTCCTATGAAGTTGTAACTTTCCACACATTTGAACTACATACTGACTAATATAGACAATTGTCCTTCCAACTACTAATGCCACAAAAGGAATGGCTATTGCGGGAGATCTTAAAAGGGGAAAATCAATGTTCCGATAGAGGCTAAAAAAGGTAAAAGGTATTGTAAATCCACAAAACAAAATAAAGTTCTCTATAGTAAACTTTTTGATCATATCGATACAAATCAGTATTACTCCAGTAATCAACAATAAGCAAACAATAGGATGCTCAAGTTCCCGGAGATACTGCATGTATTCTCCAATATATGTCAAAAAACTTTCAAAAGAAAAAGAGCCATGAGCTGTATTATATCGATAAAGTAACTGCTCATAGTAGGTTTGTAATTCGTTAAAATGCCGTCCGCGCACAAGCATTAACAACCGATAAGGCATTTCAAAAACTATGGGAGGTAAGCAAGCGCCTGATATCAATACTCCCCATCGTTTGAGCTTCTCCCAAAAATTCAACCCTTTCTCGAAATAAGACAGTTGTAATTCGTAGAGAACAAATATAACCAATACAATGAGCGCACGATAGTGTGAAGTAAAAATATATCCGGCACAAATACCGGCCACAAAAAGCGGCCACCTTCTAAAGACACCCTCCTTCCGGCTTGAATAATAGAAAAAGGTACCTAATACATAGAAAAAGGTAAGTGTCGCTTCTGTAACGCCCGAACGCGAATAAAGTAGATGGTATCCAGAAACAGACAGAATGGCAGCAGCAATCAGCCCAGTTTGGGTATCAAACATCTTCTTGCCTAGAAGAAAAAGAACACCTATGGATAGAATGCCCAGTACAACAGAAACAAACATTCCTGTGTAGTCATGAAACCCAAGGATAAGAGATGCCGCCCAAATTAGAAATGTATGGCCTGGATGGGCTGTGCCAATACTTATTTGGCCAATAGGCTGGTGTCCTGCCATTAGTTGAAGCCCAGCAGTTATAGCTTTGGATTCTAAGAGATAAGCCGCTTCATCATGATCGATAAATCCTCGTTGTGTTATACCATAAAATCTTAAGTACCCTGCCAAACAAAGAATAACAATTAATATAAGAAACTTGTTTTTAAAGAGTCTGTAAACCCACATAAATCATTTCCCTTTAGCCACAGATTATCTACCTATCTCAGCATTTTACAAAATGCCCCACCTCATATACCGATCCCAAAAAAGACAAGAGACTTTTCATCTGAATATGTCTAGTCTTTACTAAAACACTATTGGCAGCTTCAAATACATCCTTTTCGGTAGAGTAGTGAAGTTCTCGGATATCATAACCTAATAATCGAAACATAAGAACCATAAGCGGACGTTCAATCGGGACCCCATACACAACTTGGCCACCTGGCTTAAGCACCCGACGAATTTCTTGAAATGCCTGAACCTGTTGCTCAGGTCTGAGATGCTCAAGAATACTTATTAGCAAGACGGTATCGAAATAATTGTCGGCATATGGCATATTCAATACATTACCATTCAGCAGATAAGTTTCAATTTGCTTTTCCCTAAAGGTAGCCATCACATCGTTAGCTGACGCAGTTAGATCCAACCCATGTATCTCCTTATACATACCATGTAAATTTAAGAAAGTCACGCCCGACCCAAAGCCAATTTCCAAAACACGTTCTCCTCCTTTGCATTCAGCTAAACAGAGTTCAACGCGGCGTCTATACATCGGGCCGATAATAGGCCAATAATAAAATCTAATTGGATCATTATGATTTACACCCACATAGTGTTTGTAAGGAAGAAGTTTCAACTTAGGTGGTTTTACCATACCTAACATCTTTTTCATTCTAATAAACTCGGCTTGCATATTAATCGAAAACCTTAATATCTATAGGAAATAAACAAAAATTGCATCTTGCTTGCCTCATTACGAGGTTAAACAAATTTAATACGCCTAGCTGCAAATGCTAACATCTTTAATAACAACCAACCATGTTGCCATCGATGAATATTCGTTGCCCCATACGTGCGTGCACGGTAACGAATAGGCAAGTCAATAATCTTACAATTGAGTTTGGCAGCGCCAAATAAGAGATCAAAATCACCAAATGGGTCAAAATCGCCAAAGTAGGCACGATTAGCTGCAATAAGATCATAGTCTCGCCTCCAAAAGGCTTTTGTACCACATAAACTATCCTTTATAAACTGGCCGAGTAACCAGGAAAATGCTAAACCAAAAAATTTGTTTCCAATCAAATTAATAAAACGCATTGCACGTCGTTCCATAGGGTATATCAACCGTACACCATTTATAAATTCACCAGTTCCAGATACCAGTGCCTCGTAAAATCGATGTAGGTTCTCCGGTGAAACAGATAAATCAGCATCAAGAATCATAAAAATCTCCCCGCTAGCATTGGCAAGGCCAAGCCTTACTGCATCTCCTTTCCCTTTTCCTTCTTGTTTGAGCAGTTTACATTTATACATTGGATATTTACTTATTGCCTGCTCGATTGCTCTAAAAGTATTATCTTTAGAATGCCCCTCTATAAATACTAGTTCGGTACCACGACCCATTTTGGGTACACGCTCAAAAATACTTTCTATATTACCGGCTTCATTACGCGCAGGAATAATCACAGATACAAGCGGTTTTACAGCAGTTGCAGTTTGTTCAAATAACTTTAACGGACGAGCAATTATAAAGTTGGTCAAAGCAGCACAGGAAAATGGCCACAATTTTACTAGAATACGGTTAGCTAACTTGGAAACTAATGGTATATATAATGGCAAAAGTATTTCTCGCGTGCATTTGATAACTTCAAAACCTGCTAATTTTAGCAAGTTGGTAATATCTTCCACTGTTAACCAATTTTGTTCAAGTCTCGGTTTGCTTAACCCCAGACGTTGGGTTAATGATAGTGGAATCTCCCAAAGACGGCTATACGTATTGAGAATCAATCGAGTTCGTGAATGTGATAAGATTGCTAGTCTCTCAAAGGCAACTTGAACATCCCATAAATCATTAACTAAATCTGATAGTATAATAATATCGAACTTTTCATTTAACGATAGCTCGTGTACATCCGCATGTATAAATCGAAGATCAGGATATCGCTTAGAGGATTGTTTGATCATCTCCCCAGAAATATCTATTCCGACTCCTACAGATGGCTTCAATGCAGATAAAAGATCACCTTGACCGCAACCAATTTCTAATACCCGTAACCCTGGTGGAACAAAAAGCTTGTAATAATAAGCAAGCACCTTTTGATAGAAAGCACCCAGGCCACGCCTTTCAGCAAATTTTTGTGCTACAAAATCCCAATGAGCTATACGTTGTTGTTGATAACGATATGCAAATATATCACTACGGTTCGTTTTAGTATTATTACTATTCATAATATATAGAAACCACTAATTAAGTTGACATATGAAATGATTATTTTTCCCTTTTCTGGTTTCGAAATGGTTTTGTATAGTTTGCCAACATTCCTTGTTGCATTGGAAGCGCTTTGTATGGGTAGCTTGACGACGTAACTCATGCCATTCCCACTCCATAGGGTTGAGTTCCGGAGAATACGGTGGAAAAAACTGTAATGCAATATGCTCCTGTTGAGCCAAATAATCCTTTACATCCTTTGATCTATGCCATTTGGCATTGTCAACATATAACCAGATTTTCGAGTATGTCGGGTATAGACTCGTCACCCATTGCAAAAAGGATATAAAACTTTGTGCGTTTCCTTTTGGGATTCTTTGAACCAGAGAATCCCTGGTTTTGGCATTTACAAATCCACATAGATTAACCCGTTCTCGATTGCTATCCGAAAACAACTGAGGCTGACATCCTTTAGGCGCCCATTGTGCCGCAATGGTAGGATCCAACTGAATGCCCGCCTCATCAGAAAAAAGAACGGCTTCATCAGGTTTCTGATTTTGGAGTTTTTTTTAAATCTTCAACAAAAACAGTTTGTTTTTCAGGGTCTGCTTTGCTAAACTTTTTACGACCTCGCTGTACGGAGAAATCAATTTCATGAAGCCAATTAATTACCTGACTTCGTCCTATATCAACGCCATGTTTCTCTTTAAGATACTTCCTAATCAGAGGACCATCCCAGCGAGACTGCCTATAACCTTGATTGATAGGGGGCTGAGTCAATATATCCTTGAAGTCTTCTCGGATATCAGGGGTCAATTTACTACGACGACCAGGACGCTTCTTCTCGTCCAATCCCTTCATGCCATACTTGTTTACCCGCTTTACCATATTATAAATTCCTTGACGGGATATGTTATGTCTACGGCTCAATTGATCAATGGGCGCATTATCGATTACCCCCTGTACGATTGCAACCCTCAATCCCATTCTTACCGGGCCGCTGCCGGATACAAGTTCCTTCAAAGCCTGATATGTAACCTCAGAATTGTTTACCATGAGATTAGTCTTTCTCATATCAACCCCCTCCTATCAAATGATTTGTTGACAGGAGTCATAATACTTGAAATGCTATATTTTGTCAAGTTATTTATTGGTTTCCATATACTTTGCACTTTGTAAGCTCAAGTATTTTATAGAAATGCATGATATGATAAGATTTTAGCTAATCTCTCCAAAGCATTGGATATTTCAAAACAAGTATTGAGAATCTTTTGCGTTAAGTCTCTCTCTAATAGTTCCATAGAAATTAGCCACGGATGAACCTAGCGCGGCCTTTGGCCGCAACCAAATTCGAAATACGGTAACAATTTAGTTTTTTGAAACACAGTATACACACCCCTAAACCCCCTCTTTTTAGAGGGGACTTCAAGCCTCCCCTCTATCAAGAGGGGCCGGGGGTGTGTTTCAATACTGGTTTCCAAGCGGAGTTTTGGAAGAAGCATTGATACGAATTTTCAAAAAACTAAACTGATACGAAATACGAATATCGGAATACGAAACAATTTCAAATGGCAAAAAACTCAATGCTCCAAACTTTACATAAACCCTCATCTAATCAATGCATTACAGTTATGCAGTTTGAAAAACGAGCATAAAAAACAAGAAGTTGATGGATAGTAGTACGGATTAAAAATCTTGTCTATATCTGTGTTCATCAGTATTCATCTATGGTTAATTTATCTTCTTTTAATAAGTACTTATCACCACAATATTCACACGTTGCATGATTATTGTTAAACTTAAGAGTTGTACTGCATTTGCATGCCCAGCCTATCTGTTTTGCAGGGACACCAACAACGATCGCATAGGCTGGTACCTCTTTTTTTACAACAGCACCAGCTCCTACTAACGCATACATTCCAATAGTAGTTCCACAAACTATGGTAGCATTTGCCCCTATCGTTGCTCCTTTTTTTATAAGGGTTTGTTTGAACTCGTGCTTCCGTTCAATGAATGCCCTTGGATTATAGACGTTCGTAAATACACACGAGGGACCACAAAAGACTTCGTCTTCGAGTTTTACCCCTTCATATACAGATACATTATTCTGAATCTTGCATCTGTCACCAATCTCTACCTTAGGACCTATCATTACGTTTTGGCCTATTATGCAATTTTTACCAATTTTTGAGCCTTTTAGAAGGTGTGAAAAATACCATATCTTTGTTCCCTCACCAATCTCGACACCCTCATCGATATAAGCACTTTCGTGGACAAAGTAGGACTTAAGAGATTGAGAGGTTGGGAAGGTGAGAAGTTGAGAAAATGGGACGTTGGAAGGTTGAGTAGTTGAATGGTTGAGTTTTGAATCGGCTATGGATTTTTCTGCTGTTTCAAGTATCTTTAGTACCCGCAATCCTTCAATTCCATCAGTTATTGGTTTTTTTCTTTGAATTACACATTCTATAAAATGGCTTAACTCTCTCTTTAGAGGTTCTTCCGAATCTACAGAAAGGATCTGATAATCTGCTTTTTGAGCGATGGGAATCTTTCCATCTTTCCACTCTATTTTGTGTGGATAAAAAAACAACTTTTCTTTACTTACATCATCAAAAACTGCCATTGCTTTCGAGCCAACAATAATTAGCTTCTGTTCCTTATACGGATGAAGCCAATTCACAAAGATATGCCCTTTTACTCCATTTTTAAATTCCAGAGTAGTCAGCGTTGTATCATAAATTCCTTTATTGAGATAATCACCTCCAAAAGCAACTACCTTTACAGGCTCATCATCGAGAAGCATTAAGATTACTGAGATATCATGAGGTGCAAAGCTCCAAAGGATATTCTCTTCTGTCCTGAGCTTCCCAATATTTAATCTGTTAGAATATATATACTGAATTTTACCAAGTTGACCAGAAGATATGAGTTCTTTTAACTTAATAACGGCTGGATGATATTGAAGAATATGTCCTACCATTAAAATTCTGCTTTTCCTCTCAGCAAGTATTACTAACTCTTCACCTTCTTTTACGGTTAGCGCAAGAGGTTTTTCGATAAAAACATCTTTACCTGATTCGAGGGCATTTTTCACAAATTCATAATGAGTTACTGCAGGAGTAGAAATTGCGATGGCTTTTATTTCAGAATTAGAGAGAAGATCGTCAAAAGAATTAATATAATTAGCCTTTGGATAATTCTTTTGTTGTTCAGTTAAAATAATTGAATCAGTATCACAAGCAGTATGTAAAACTTCTAATTTATAGAAATTTCTTAAAAGATTCTTACCCCAATAACCTAAACCTACAAGACCGATAAAAGGCGAATGGTTAAATGGTTGAGTGACTAAATTGTCCATTTTATAGTATTACTCTATAAAAACTTCCTTTGAGGAAAGTTTTTTCATAAGTTTTGATTATGGCTAAGCCGCGTTATGCATTTGTGAAATTGTTGAGTTGTTAAACTATTTATATTTTTTCTATCCAACCCCAACCACTTAACTACTAATCAGCTTAACCAGTACATTAATAATCTTATCTGCCGAGTTTCCATCACCGTAACAGTTGCCATTATCTTTGGGACTATAATTTGCCTTATAATCTTTGTAAAGAACGTTCCAACCGCTCTCCACTGTTTCTACCCATTCGGTCTCATTTCTCAAAGTAATACATGGTATCTTAAGCCAATACGCTTCCTTCTGCATGCCTCCCGAATCGGTCATCAAAAGCTCGCAGTTTTTAAGAACCGCAAGAATGTCAAAGTAGCCAAGAGGTTCTATGATTTCAATATTATGAGAAAAATTTCTATCGGAATTACTATATACCTTTTTCGTTCTGGGATGCATGGGAAAGATAACTCTTTTCCCTACCGACATGTTATTTACAAAATCTATAATCTCATTAAGCTTACTTGCATTATCGGTATTTTCAGCTCTGTGAAGGGTAAGGAGATAATATTCCTTCTTTTTCAAATTTAATTTTTCAAGAATCTGTGATTTTTTTTCTGCAATCTTAAGAGCATGTAGCATAACATCGAACATGACATCCCCTACGTTGATAATTAAGGGATAAGAAACGTAAGATATAAAATTCGAAATACGAGAAGTTAAAGGTGAAATATCAAAACTATTATCTATTAATTTCCCATTGTTTATAACATTGCAAAAACCTTCTATCTGAAGATTTTTTATTGCAGTTTCTGTAGGGCATAAAAGTATTGATGAAGAATGATCAGTAAGTACACGATTAATCTCTTCCGGCATATGTTTATTGAAGCTTCTAAGACCTGCTTCTACATGTACTACAGGAATACGAAGTTTTACTGCAGCTAATGCTCCACCTAAAGTAGAGTTCGTATCCCCATAGACCAAAACAACATCAGGCTTTTCTTCCAAAAGAACTTCTTCCACCTTCTGAAGAATTGTTCCTGTTTGCGCTCCATGTGAAGCAGAACCAACCCCAAGATGATAGTTAGGTTCTTTAATACTTAATTCATTAAAGAAGATTTCCGACATTGCATAATCATAATGCTGACCTGTATGGATCAAGATATCATCGATTCTCTGCGGGATATTGAGCTTAAAAGGTACGGAAGAATCAATAAGTTTATTGAATTCTTCGATTGCTTTTGAGATAGGGGAGTATTTTATAAACTGTGGACGAGCACCTATTATGTTCGTAATTTTCATGTTCTACAAATACTTTGTTCAAATAAAAAAATACTCACTTAATATATTAATAATTCGTTCAGAAGCTCTTCCATCCCAAAACTCCGGAATCTTATGCTTAACATTATAAGAAGAAGGCTTGGAGTTTGTAGTATTATATAAATTAAAAATTGCGTTTACTTCAGAAAAAAGATTTTCAATATTGATAAGCCTATTAGTACCTTCAGTAATTGTCACCGGCCTTTCAGTAGTATTCCTTAATGTAAAACAAGGAATACCTAAAACAGTCGTCTCCTCTTGAACTCCTCCAGAATCAGTTATTACAAATCTGGAATGCATCATGAGGTTAATAAAATCAAGATAACCAAGCGGATCCACAAAATGGATGCCACATTTGTGAGTTACGAGTTTTGAGTTTTGAGTTGAGGAATTTATAAAATACCGTTGAAGGCCAAAGGTTTCAATTTGCTTTCTAGTGCGAGGATGCACGGGAAAAATAATAGGAATATTTTCTCCTATTTCTGTTAATGCTTTGATTATGCTTAAAAAACAATCTTTTTGATCTATATTGCCTGGACGGTGAAGGGTCAGAAGACAATAATCAGTTGTCCGTTGACAGTTGTCAGTTGAAAGACAATTTTCAGTTGGCAGTTGACAGTTGTCAGGTAATTCTTTTTGTAAACCCAATCTCTTTAAAATACTAGATTTTTTTACCTTTTCAAGGTTGAAAAGAAGGCTGTCTACCATCACATTACCAACAAAAAAAATCTTATCTTCGGATATCCCTTCTCTTTTTAAATTTTCGTTGGCATCCTTTGAAGGTGTAAAAAGATAATCAGAAATAGCATCCGTAAGAATACGGTTTATTTCCTCTGGCATAGAACGATCAAAACTCCGAAGACCAGCCTCAACGTGGGCGATCAGTGGCCTACGGCCGCAGCTGTCAGATGTAAGATGCCAGATATCAGTTTTTTTACTTCTTGATCTTTGTTTCTTTTGCCCTTCTTCTCCGTAATCTATCTTAGAAGCAGCAAGAGCACAGGCAAGAGTGGAATTAACGTCACCCACCACCATAACCATATCTGGCCTTTCAGCCATGAGCACTTTCTCAAATTTAACCATGACATTAGCCGTTTGCTCGGCATGGGTACCGGAACCAGTCCCAAGATAAATATCTGGATCCGGAAGCTCTAAGTCCTCAAAAAATACCTTTGACATTTTATAATCATAGTGCTGACCGGTATGGACAAGGCTGTAGTTTATCGAATTCGTTGGGTTTATTGGGTTTGTTTGGTTGAATGAGTTGATGGCCCGAATAATTGGGGCAATTTTCATAAAGTTAGGACGAGCGCCTGCAATCAGTATTATTTTCATTTACAAATACCTTTGCCACAGAGACCACAGTGAACACAAAGAAAACCTTTTTTAATAGGGATATAAATTAGCACTGATATACAAGATAACAATTTTATAAACTAAATCCATCTTCTTATAATTATTGAATGTAGTCTTTTTATTTTTCGATATTTTTCTTTTCAACCCGTTATAAGAGAAATGTGTCTGGACTTCGTCCCTCTCAGTTACAGAGACAATACTGATGTAACCTACAATATTAGTAATGTTTAGAAGATAATTACGCAGAATTAATCAAATCTTACCTAAATCCTGCAATTGAACACAGATTAACACTGCGTTGCAAAGCCACACTAAAAATTTACCACAATGACACCAAGACATAAAGAAAAAACTTTTCTTAGTGCTTTTGGGCATTGGTGGCTAATTATCATTTAACTAATCACCTAGCAATTCGTTACGAATAATAACAAATTATATGCCGCTATTGGGAAATATTATTTATTGTTTCACGTATATACCGTAAGGGTTCACAAATTGTGATTTACAAATAAATCTTAACAATTGCTACAATCAAATGTTATGATCAATCTATAAATTGAAAAACTCTATTTGTTAACCTTTGCTGCATTGTAAAGCCATGAGTATAAATACCTCATAGCAAATTTAAAATGCGGAAAGAATGAATCAAATGTAATGAGAAAAGTGTGTCATGACACAATACTGTGTCAACAAAATGTATGCATGGCACATTGAATGTCAAATGGAATTGAAATATACATTATCATTTATCTGTAGAAATGCCGGGATAGTGTTCTGTGAGCGGATCTT
>ERZ1292633.1382-Hain-H41-02um-R1-1382-length-26280-cov-6_pt1 | contig 26280 bp, 23 predicted proteins | sample MGYA00564406_ERZ1292633 | MGnify/ENA primary metagenome ERZ1292633 (study PRJEB36523, sample SAMEA6512639) | groundwater metagenome | collected 2019-01-08 | study: AquaDiva: Metagenomics assemblies of 32 groundwater samples | reverse complement strand
CGTGCAGCTCGCCGTGCCGGTGCTCACCGCGCTCGGCGGCGTGCTTCTCCTCGCCGAGCGCCCCTCGGCGCGCCTCGTCGTGGCGACCGCGCTGGTCCTCGGCGGGATCGCAGCAGCCCTCCTCCAACCGAGCCGTTGAATCGGCCGGCGCCTCGACGCTCGGCAACACGGTGAGGGTCGCGGTGTCGGCGTCGATCTCGACGGTGCCGCCGAGCGGCAGCGTCGCGTTCATCGGATGGTGGCCGACGGGAAAGTTCATCAGCACCGGGATGCCGCGCTTCTCGAAGTACTGCTTGAGCACGCCCTCGGTCGTGTAGCGCGGGTCGGGGTCGCGCGGCGCGTCTTCACGATCGAAGTCGAGCGTGAACTGGCCGAGGACGACGCCCGCGAGACGATCCAGCCGGCCCGCGAGCTCGAGCTGGCGCAGCATGCGGTCGACGCGATAGGGCGCCTCGCGGACATCTTCGAGCAGGAGAATCGCGCCGTCGGTTTCGACGGCGTAGGGCGTCCCTTCGAGCGCGGCGACCAGCGAGAGGCTGCCGCCCACGAGCCGGCCGCGGGCGCGCCCCTGCCCGAGGGCGTACGGCTGCGGTGACTCCGGCGGCACGTCGATCGCGTAGTCGCAGCCGGCGCCCTGAGACGCGACCTCGATAGCGCGCAGAAACCAGGCGACGGTGAACTCTTCGGCCTCCCCTTCTCCGCCGAAAAGGTACATCGGCGCTGGCGAATGAAAGGTGACCAGTCCGGCGCGCCGCTGAAGCGCCGCATGCAGTCCCGTGATGTCGCTGAAGCCGACGAAGACTTTCGGATTCCTGCGAATCGCCTCGTAGTCGAGCCGATCGAGGATGCGCATCGTGCCGTAGCCCCCCGTCCCGGGGAAGATCGCGTCGACCTCCGGATCGAGAAACGCCTGCATCAGCTCCGCGGCGCGGCGCTCGTCGCTCCCGGCGAGGTAGCCCTCTTCGGAGTAGAGGTCGTCGCGCTCCACCACACGGTAGCCACGAGCTTCGAGGCGGCCGCGGGCCCGAGCCATCCGCTCGCGGTCGAGCGCGCCGGCCGGGGCCACGAACATGATGGTGTCGCCGGGTTTGAGGAGCGCCGGCCAGAGCATCCGACGATGGGTCGCGTCGATCGACGGCGGGGTGGCGATCGCGCCCGCCGAGCCTGCCGAGCGACAACTGGCGAGCGCGGCGAGCGCGGCGAGCAGCAGCGCCGCCGCCAGCGCGGACTTCGAAGCGTCGGACAGACGAACAGCTCGCCTCGTCACGGAGCCGTCGAAACGGGAGCCGCCTCGCCGAACGCGACCTGCCGCGGGCCGAGCTGCAGCAGCTCGGGAACTGGTTCCCCCTGCAGCCGGAAGAGGGCACGGCGGGCAATGCGCTCCGCGGCGGCGCGATGAAAGCCGGGCTCGTCGCCGGGCTGCACGGTGACGAGAAGCTCGAGATCGCGCCAGCCGACTTTCAACAGCCGCAGCTCGGCGCCCGCCCAGATGGCGACGTCGCCCAGTTCCGTGACCTCGCTGACGTCGCCGTGGGTGAGCCGGCGCAGCAGCGGCAGCGAGGCCTCCAGTTTGCGCCGCAGCACGGCGGCGTTCTCGTGGCGGCGGATCTCGAGCGCGGCGACGACGATCGCTTCCTGTCCGTAGCCGTAGGCGCAGCGGGCGAACCTGGTGCCGGAGGAGGCGTCGAGCGGGCCGCTGACCTGGCCGATCTCGAGTCCGCGGAGCTCCGCCTTGGCTTCCGAGGCCGGGAAGAGGGCGCAGGCGTAGAGCTCCGCCGGCCCCTTCGGTCCGGGTGCGAGCTCGGTTGGCGGCTCTCCGCAGGCGGCGATGAGGAGAATCGAAACGGCGAACCAAGGAGCGCGAAGCGGGCACGGTGTCGCCATCGCCGGGAATCTATCGGATCTTCCGCCGATCTCGGCGCGTTCCACGCTGCGGACGGATCCGGCGCGCGCCGCGTCTTTAGCGCTTCAGGTGCGCGGCGAAGAACGCCGTGGTCTTGGTCCACGAATCGGTCGCCGCCGCGGCGTCGAAACGCTGCCCCGAAGGGTTGGCGAAGCCGTGATCGGCCGCCGGATAGATGACGATCGTGGCGTTCTTGCCCAGCGCCAGCAAGGCCTGCTCCATCCGCCGCACGCCATCCACCGGGATCCCCTGATCCTGGCCCCCGAAGAGACCGAGAAGCGGGGCCTGAAGCGTCGCGAGCTCCTTGGCGTCGCTCTTCACCCGGCCGTAGTACATGACCGCCGCGCCGATGCCCTCGCCGAGCGCGAGCGCGGTCTCGAGCGACCAGCCGCCGCCGAAGCACCAGCCGACGACCCCGACGCGGGTGGCCCCGGCCTGCGACAGGAGGTAGGAGTGACCCTGCTTCAGGTTCTCTATCAGGCGCGGAGCCTTCTCGAGCGCTTTCTGCATGAGCGCCAAGGCCTCTTTCGAGTCGGTGGCGAACTCGCCCTCGTAGAGATCGACCGCGAGCGCCACGTAACCCTCGCCGGCGAAGCGCCGCGCCATGGCGCGGATGTTGTCGTTCAAGCCCCACCACTCCTGGATCACGAGGATGCCGGGGAGCGGACCGGCCGCCTTCGCGGGCCGCGCGAGATAGCCCCTGACCGGCTTGCCGTCGAGCGTCGCGTAGGTGACTTCCTCGGCGACCACGGCTTGTGCCGGTTCGGGTAGCGCCGCGGGGGATGGCGTCGGCGTCTCGCCGGCGTGCTGATGCTCCATCGCCGCGGCGTAGTCGTCCGAACCCGCAGCGGGAGGCGGCAGGAAAAAGACAGCGAACGCCAAGGTAGCCGCGGCACTCTGGGTGAGCTTGAGCATGAGACTCCTCTCTTAGGATGGCTGGGTGAGCCTACCGAAAGCCGTACAATCTCGGCGATGAGAGCTCGCGCCGCCGCTCTTGCCCTGCTCCTTTGTGCGGTCGCCGCGAGCGCCGTCTGGGTGGCGGGACGGCTGGCGCGCGGCGGCCACCCGGACGAGCTGCGGATGGCGTTGGTCTGGGCTCTCCCCGGCGTGGTCTTTCTCAGCGGCCACGTTCTCTTGCGCCGCCGGGAGGCGCAGCCGTCGCTCGGAGCGACGCCGAGAGCGCTGCCGTGGATCGGCGTGGCGCTCGCCCTCGACCTGGCGCCGCTCGGATTGGCCCTGGGCCTCGGCTGGATCACGCTCACCTACGGCGACCAGACCCTCGCCGCGACCCGCGGACGGACGGCGCTCTGGGCGTTGCCGTTGCTGCTCTTCGTGGGCGTCCGGTTCTGGGAGCGCACGCTCCGGGCTCGTCTTCTCGAGGCGGCGAGCAGCGGCTTCGGCGAACGGGCGGGCTGGGTGATGGCGATCACCTGCGGCACGCTTCTCGCCCTGCCCGGGATCGCGCCGGGTCTCGACGCGCCGGAGCGGCCGTTTTTTCTCGCCGCGCTGGCGACCGCCGCGGCGCGCGAGATCGCCTGCACCGCTCTCTATCGTGGCGGCGGGCTGGTCTCCGCCGGGCTTTATCGCGGCGTCCTCGCCTACATCGACGGCTATCTGATTCACGACTGGCTGTCGCCGGTCTTCCCTTCCGCTAACTACGTCACCTCGACTGACGCCTTTTACGTGCTGCGCGCCGCGGGTCCGGTCGCGGCCGCGACGCTGCTCCTGGTGGCGCTTCGCCGGCGTCGGGCCGCGGCGTGACCGCGACGCCGCGTCCACGCTGGGTCACGGCGACCGTCTTCGGGCTCGTCGTGATGATCGTCTGGACGCTGGTCGTGAAGTACCTGACGCCGCTTTTGTGGTCGCTCTCGGAGGCGCTCGCTGGTCGGGATGCTGCGAACCACCTGATGTGGGATTTCTGGCCGGCGACGCACCTGCTCCTCGCTCTGCTGCTGTGGCGCGGCGCGCGGCCGACCTGGATCGTCGGGGTGGGGCTGTCGCTCGCTGAGTCGGCCGTCGTGCTGGTCAAGATCACGCTCTTCTTGGGCGCCCCGGAGTGGAGCTTCTGGAAGCTGCTCTGGTTCTCGAACAAGATCTATGTCCTGGGCTTCTTTCTTTGCCTGCTGACGGTGCTCTTGGGTCCGGGAAGAAACAGCTTCGACGAGCGGAGGTTGCCGCGATGGGCGAACGAGTGAAGGGCGCCGCTCCGGGCTTGTCGCGGCGCGCGGTGGTGGCGGGCGCGGCACTGGGTGGCGCGGCTCTCGCGGGTGGCGTGGCGCTCACGACCGGCGAGGGTTCGAAGCCGTCCGCGATGCTGCGACGCCAGCTCGGCCGCACCGGCCTCGAGGTTTCCGAGGTCGGCTTCGGCGGCTTTCCGATCTCCGATCCGGAGGTCCTGCTTTACGCCCTCGATCGCGGCATCAACTACGTCGACAGCTCGCACTGCTATCGCGGCGGCGACTCGGAAAGCGTGATCGGGCGGGCGCTCGCCGGCCGGCGCGACAGCTTCGTGGTGGCGACGAAATGGTGTCCGCATCATGCCGGTCAGCCGGCGACGAAGCAGGTCTTTCTCGACCAGCTCGACGCGAGTCTGCGGCGACTCCAGACCGACCACGTCGACGTGCTGTTCAACCATGAGGTGGGGAGACAATCGGACCGTCTCGGCGTCGAGCGTCTCAAGAACCCGGAGATGCTCGCGGCCTGGGAGAGCGCGAGGCGGGCCGGCAAGGCGCGCTTCCTCGGCGTCTCCGGCCACGACGGCGATCTCTCTCAGGTGGTGGGCTACGCCATCGACTCGAGGCAGTTCGACGTCGTCCTCTGCCGCTACAGCTTCCTCGACTACCCGGAGCAGCAGGACTGGATCGAGCGCGCCGCCGCCGCCGGGGTCGGCTTCGTGGCGATGAAAACGCTCGCCGGGGCCAAAGGCGCCGATCTCGACAGCTTCCGCCGAGCTGAGGGGCGCCAGACCACGTTCAAGCAGGCGGCGCTCAAGTGGGTGTTGTCGAACCGGAAGGTCTCCAACCTGATCATCTCGATCTCGACGAGGCGCCAGGTCGACGAGTACGCCGCGGCTTCGGGGGCGCCGCTCACCGCGGCGGACGGCGCGCTGCTCGCGGAGTACGCCGGCCTCTTCTCGCGCGAGGTCTGCCGCTTCTGCAACGCCTGCGAGCCCGCCTGTCCCGACGACGTGCGCATCGCCGACGTTCTGCGCTTCTCGATGTACTTCCACGAATACGGTGAATCGGAGCGAGCGAAGCAGGCGTACGCCGGCCTGCTCTCGTCCGAACGTGCCACCCACTGCTCCTCCTGCGGCGGCTTCTGCGAAGCCTCCTGCGGCTACGACCTGCCGGTGAAGCGCCTGCTCCTGCGCGCCGAGGAAGCGCTCGCGTCGCGGCTCGAACGGAGTTGAGCCCTGGAACGGAGATTGCTTCGATGGCGGACATGAGTTTCAGGCCGTGAGAAGGATTCTGTCGCTCGTGGCGTCGCGCGGCGCCCTGTGGGTGCTGCTCCTGGGCGCGCCGGCTGGTGCCGCGGCGCAAGCCGGGGACGAGCCGGCGCCGCCGTTTGGCGAGCGCGTGGACGTCGAAGTCGTCAACGTCGATGTCGTGGTCACCGATCGCGACGGCGAGCGGGTGACCGATCTGGCGCGCGACGACTTCGAGCTCCGGATCGACGGTCAGCCGACGGTCATCGAGTATTTCGCCGGGGCGAAACAGGCGCGACGCGACGCTGCGCAGCCGGAGAGCTCGGCCGCGGAGGCGCCGACCCCGACGATCGAGATCGACCGCCCGCCGGGTTACCTGATCGTCTTCGTCGATCAGAGCGCGCTCGAGATCAAGACGAGCGACACCATCGTCGAGGAGATCCGCGAGTTCGTCCTGCCGCGGGTCGCCGCATCCCAGTCGGTCCTGGTCGCCGCTTTCGTCGACAGCTTGCGCATTCTCACTCCGGCCACCACCGACCCGGCGCGGGTCGAACAGGCGCTCACTGAGCTCGAGAAGTTGCGCGGCCGCGGCACCCTGCTCGCCGGGGAGCGCCGGAGGCTGGAGCGCGACATACGCGCCTCGATGAATCCGCCGATGAGCGAGGGCAACCCCGCACGCGCGCGGCTCTTTCTCGAAAACGAGCGCATCCGTCTGCAACAGGAAATCGAGCAGTTCGGCGAAGCGGCGCTCGACCGCCAGCGCCGCGGCATCGCCGCGCTCGGTCAGTGGATCAGCGCCCTGGCGGCGCTTCCCGGAAGAAAGTCGGTGCTGCTCGCGACCGGCGGGATCAGTGGCTCCCCGACGGTTTTTCTCACGAGCCTGCTCGAACAGAAGCGCAACAATCCGGTGCGCACGGAATTCTCGGGTTCCGGTTCGCTCGCCAGCCGAGGGGTCGAGCTGATGGTGCAGTTCGAAGCCATGGTGCGCGCCGCGCAGAACGCCCGCGTCGCCTTCTACACCATCTCGCCGCGCACGCCGCCGGTCGAGCAGAACACCGCCATCTTCGGCGGGCTGGGGAGCGAGACGGCCCAGGCCGCGCCTCGCGATCTGGCGCTCGTCGAGGCGTCCTCGAGCGTCCTGCGGCTGGCCGGCGCCACCGGCGGCGCCAGCTTCACGGTCGACGGGGACCTCTCGGATCGCCTCGAGCGCGTGCGGGAGGACGAGCTGGCGGCTTACTCGCTCGGGTTTTCCACCAGCGAGACCGCCGGCGCCGGCGATCATCGGATCGTCGTCGCGGTGAAGCGCGAGGGGCTGAAGGTCCGACATCGCGAGAGCTACCGTCGCCGCACGCTCGGCGAGCGCGCCGAAGAGGCGCTCCTGGCCGCGGCAACGCTCGGCTCGACCGCCAACCCGCTCGGCATCGCGCTCGAGCTCGGCGCGCCCCGAGCGCTCGACAAGAAGGGCGCCGGCGCGATCGTTCCACTGCTGGTGCGGATCCCGCTGCGCGGTCTGGCGTTGCTGCCAGTGGGTGAGCAGCGGGAAGGCAAGCTCGCCGCGCGCGTGGCGATCCAGGATGCCAAGCGCTCGGTCCGGCTGGGCGCGAGCGCTCCGCTGCGGGTGCTGGTCGCGGAAGTCGACGCGGAGAGCGTTGCCACCGAGTACTGGGCCTATCGCGCCGAGATGCGCCTGGCGCCGGGCGCCCAACGCATCGCCGTCGTGATCGTGGACGAGCTGGCGGGCGTGGTGGCGACGGCGGAGAGCGCGATCGACGTGCCGAAGGATTAGCACGCGAGCTCCGCGGCGGTCGGCTACTCGCGCTCGAGCAGAGGCTCAATGCGACTCTTGTCGTTCGCTCTTAGGTAGGCGTCGCGCGGTGTGACGACGCGCGCGTCGACCAGCGCGAGGAGCGCATCGTCGAGAAGCTGCATCCCCTCGTGACGGCCAGCCTGCATGACGTTGTGGAGCATCGGGATATTTCCTTCGCGGATCAGGTTGGGGAGCCCCGCCGTTTTGAGCAGGATCTCGTGCACCGCCACGCGGCCCGCGCCGTCGGCGCGCGGCAGCAGCAACTGCGCCACGATCGCGGCGAGCGACTCGGCGAGCGACAACCGCGCCTGCGGCTGCTCGTCCGCGGGGAAGACGTCGATCAGGCGATCGATCGTCTTCGCGGCACTGCTGGTGTGGAGCGTCCCGAACACCAGCGCGCCCATCTCGGCCGCCTTGAGCGCCAGCGCGATCGTCTCGAGATCGCGCATCTCGCCGACCAGGATGACGTCGGCGTCCTGGCGGATCGCGGCGCGGAGCGCGGCCGCGAAGCTCACCGTGTCGACGCCGACCTCGCGTTGCGAGAAGACCGAGCGCGCATTCCGGTGTACGAACTCGACCGGCTCCTCGATGGTGACGATATGGCGGGCTGAGGAGCGGTTGATCCGGTCGATGATCGCGGCGAGCGTCGTTGACTTGCCGGAGCCGGTCGGACCGGTGACCAGCACGAGGCCACCGCGCAGCTCGGCCAGCCGGCCCAGCACGCCCGGCAGAGCGAGCTCTTCGAGGGAGGCGATCTTTTCGGGGATGGTGCGGAAGACCGCGGCGGGGCCGCGCTCCTGCCGGAAATAGTTGCCGCGGAATCGCGCGACGCCGGCCACCGCCAGCGCGAAATCGAGATCGCCGGTCGCCAGAAACTCCTGCCACTGCGCGGGGCTCACTCCTTCGGAGAGGATCGATCCGAGATCCTCGGCCGAAAGCACCACCTCTCGCGCCAGCGGCTGGAGCGACCCGTGAATGCGCGCGCGGGCGGCGATTCCAGACCCCAGATGCAGATCGGAGCCGCCGCTTTCGCGGGTCTTGCGGAGCAGATCGTGGAGGCGTCCCATGGCGGCGATGGCGGCGATAGCGGCGATGTCGGCGGTCAGTCCGTGGAAAGAGGCCCAGCGGCGGAGGACAAGAGAGCTTTCGGGTCCTCGGCGTGGAGCAAGGCCGCCTCACGGGTCACGACGCCGTCCCTCACCAGCTGCGCGAGCGAGACGTCAAGAAGGCGCATGCCGTGCGCAGCGCCGGTCTGCAGGATCGAACGGATCTGAAAAGTCTTCGCCTCGCGGATCAGGTTCGAGACGGCGCGGGAACCGAGCAGGATCTCGAGCGCAGCGACCCGACCTTCGCCGTCGGCGCGGCGGACGAGCCGCTGCGAAACGACGCCGCGCAGCGACTCCGAGAGCATGGTCCGGATCTGCGCCTGCTGGTTCGACGGGAACGAGCCGACGATCCGGTCGACGGTGCGGATGGCGCTGCCGGTATGAAGCGTCGCCAGCACCAGGTGGCCGGTTTCCGCGGCGGTGAGAGCGAGCGAGATCGTCTCGAGGTCGCGCAGCTCGCCGATCGCGATCACATCCGGATCCTCGCGCAACGCCGCCTTCAAGGCGCGCGCGAAGCTGCCGGTGTCGCGGCCGACCTGGCGCTGATTGACCACGCAACGCAGCGACTTGTGCACGAACTCGATCGGATCTTCGACGGTCACGATGTGGTCCCGGCGCTCTTCGTTGATGAGGCGCAGCAGCGCCGCGAGGGTGGAGGATTTTCCGCAGCCGGCGGGGCCGGTGAGGAGAACCAGACCCTGACTGTGGTTGGTGAGCTTGGCGAGGCTTTGCGGCAGACCGAGATCCACGAGCGTCGGGACTTCGAGCGGGATCGCGCGCAGCACCAAGCCGAGGCCACCCTGATGTCGGAAGGCGTTGCCGCGGAAGCGCGCCTTGCCCTCGGCGGTCCAGGAGAAATCGATCTGTCCTTCGCGAGCCAGGATCTCTCGTTGGCGCGCCTCGAGCGCCTCATCGACCAGGCGCGCGACCTGGGCGCCGTCGAGCGGTACCTCGCCGGCGAAGGCGAGCTCGCCGTCGCAGCGCAGGAGCACCCGTTCGCCGGTCGCGATGTGAACATCGCTGGCGCGTTTCGAGACCGCGTAGCCGAGAATGCGGTCGATCCGCTTGCCCTGCCGTGTCGAGGGCTGACCTGCGGCGGTCTGCTCGAGGTCGGCGGCACTGGCGGAATCGGCCGCGGTCGCCGCGAACGCGAGCGGTCCTGAGGTCGTCTGGCGCGCCTTCACCTCGCGCTGGAGGGCAAGGAGTTGCTCGAGCTGCGCGCGGGTCAACCATCCCGCGTCGATCCAGAGCTCGCCCAGCGGCCGCGGCGTCGTCTCACGCGCCTGCGCGCGAGTCGTCTCGGCGACCTGCTCGGCGCTGAGCAGCTTGTAGTGCACGGCGAGGCGGCCGAGCAGCGGGGTTTCGGCGCTCATTCCTGACCGCGAAGCCTAATGGATCATGGATCCGGGCGGCGATCAGCCGCGGGCCCGGACGAGAAGATCGATGGCCGTGGCGGCGAAGAGCCAGGCCGCGAGCAGCCCGTTGGCGGTGAAAAAGGCGGCGTTCAGCCGCGACAGGTCGCCGGGCGGAACGATCCAGTGCTGCCAGCCGAGGAGCGCCGCGCAGCCGGCGACGCCGACCCAGTACGGCGCGCCGAGCCCCGGTCGATAGAGGAACGGAAGCAGGACGAGAAGGAGCAACGTGACGCCGTGCAGCGCGGCGGAGATCGCGAGCGCCTTGCGCGTTCCGAATCGCGCCGGGATCGAGAACAGGCCGACCGCGCGGTCGTGCCTCTCGTCCTGCAGGGCATAAAGCACGTCGAAGCCGGCCACCCAGGTGAGCACCACCCCGGCGAGGACGAACGGAACCGCCTCGACGCCGCCGCGCACTGCGATCCAGGCGCCGAGCGGCGCGCCGGCGAGCGCCAGCCCGAGCACCAGATGCGCCGCCCAGCTGAAGCGCTTGCTGTAGCTGTAGCCCAGGAGCACGGCGATCGCGAGCGGTGAGAGCGCTAAACAGAGCGGGTTGAGCCGCCAGGCGGCGACGACCAGCAGGGCGAGGCTCGCGGCGACGAAGAGCGCGACGAAACGCGGCGAGACGAGCCCCGCGGGAAGCGCGCGCCCGCGCGTGCGCGGATTGGCGGCATCGAGCGCGCGATCGGCGAAGCGGTTCCAGCCCATGGCGGCCGAACGCGCGCCGACCATCGCCGCGACGATCCAACTCACCGTGCGTCCGGAGGGCCAGCCGCCGGCCGCGAGCACCATTCCCATGCCGGCGAACGGCAACGCGAACAGCGTGTGCTCGAACTTGATCATCTCGAGCACCACGCGGAGCGAGTTTTTCACTGGCATGCGGCGCGATTCTCTCGCAACCGTCGGAGATTCGGGCATGATTGCGTCCGCGATGACGACGCTCGCGGCCTGCACCCTGGCGACGCCTCGATTCATTGCCGCGGCCTGTCTCGCGGCGGAGTCGTTTCGAGAGCAACATCCGGGCATTCCGACTTATGGTCTTCTGGTAGGGGAACGCGACGATTTTCCGGGAGCAGAAAGGCTGCCCTTCCAGGCGTTGCGATTCGAGGATCTGGTTACCCCGCCCGCCGCGAGCCAGCGGTTTCGCTACGACGAGCGCGCCCTGAGCTGCTCCCTCAAGGCGTCGCTGCTCGAGACTCTCGACCGACGGTTCGGGGTCGAGTGCGCTCTCTACCTCGACGCCGACACCTGGGTGCTTTCACCGCTCGGCGAGATCCTGAAGATGCTCGAGCGCCATCCCATGGTGCTCTTTCCGGTGCTCGGCCGGGCGCCCCGTCAGCCGGTTGTCTCGCCGGACGGACTCCTGCGCCGGAGCGGCATCCTGTCGTCCGGGATGTTCGCCCTTCGTTTCACCTCCGGAACGCGCTCGTTCCTCGATTTCTGGCAGCGCCAGCTGGTTCGCGCCGCGGTGCACGACCCCTGGCTCGGCATCCTCCACGATCAGACCTGGTTCGATTTCGCTGTTTGCTTCGTCGATGACGTGAAGATCGTGCGCGATCGCTGCTACCACCTCGGCTACTGGAATCTCGACGGTGGCGATATCGAGCGGAGCGGGGAGGACTTTCTTCTCGACGGCAGTCCGGTCCGGGTCTTTCATGCCAGCGGCTTCGATCCCGCGGCACCGGAACGAATCTCCGGACACCTGGCGCGCGACGAGCGGCAGGTGACGGCATCCCTCGCGCCGCTCGTGGCGCGTTACGCCGAACGACTTTCGGCCGTTGCCGTCCGCTGGTCCGGGCGGTCCGATCTGTCCCCCTTCAGCCGCTTTCGCGGCGTCGATGTGCCGATCCCAGAGAGCGTCCGCCAACTCTACGACGCGCTCGATCCGTGCGGCGAGCGTTGGTCAGATCCATTCGATAGCGCAGGAGCTGACTCCTTCTACGCTTTCCTCCGCGCGCCCGTGCGCTTTCCCGCCGGCACGCTCAATCAGGCGGCTCTGGCGCTCTGGGAGAGCCGCTCGGATCTCCTGAAGGCGTTTCCAGACCCCTGCGGAGAAGATCTCGCGGCCTTCGTCGCCTGGCTTCTCGATCATGGCGAAGCGCGCCGCGCCGGTTTCGATGAGCGCCTGCTCGCGGGCGTGAGCGCTACCCCCACCCCCACGACCGAGGACGTCGACATGCCGCCGGTCGAGCCGCTTCGGGCGGCGCGAGAGATCGCCCGCGATCCGCGAGCCGTGCTGCTCGGCCAGCTGACCAACGCCCGGGAGAGCGCCACCGGGGACTGGTGGATCGACCAGGGCCTTCCCTTCACAGGAGCAATCGGCGATGGAGCCGTTTCGCGGCTGGCCATGCTCGTTCATCGCCATCGCCCGGACGTCCAGATTCGCTTTCCCGATCCGGCCGGCGCCGATCGCGTGGCGTTCGCGGGTTGGCTCGCCGAGATCGGCGCGCTCGAGCTCGCTCGCGGCCTCCGGCGGAAGCCCTGAAAACTCATCTCGAGCTCTTACGTAGAACAGATCCGAGGAGAAACTCATGCGCACGAAGTGTGTCCAGCTCATCGCCCTGGCGGCCGTCGTCCTGGCGGCCGCTCCCGCCCTCGCCGGCCCCAAAGTGGCGGGCGACTCCCCGGCCGGCACCGATCTCGAGCTCGAGGCGATCGCCGCCTCGGTCGACAGGTCGCTGGACCGCACGGCGGACCCTTGCGCCGATTTCTACCGCTATGCCTGTGGCGGCTGGTTCGACCAGGTCGAGCTCCCGGCCGATGAGACCGAGTGGGTGCGCTCGTTCTCGGTCATCCACGAACGGAATCGCGAGCTCCTCCGCACGCTGATCGAGAACGCCGCCAGGAACCCCGGCAACGACGGCGACCGCCTGCGGGTCGGGAACTACTACGGCGCCTGCATGGACGAAGCGGCGGTCGAGAAGGCGGGGATGGCGCCGGTCGCGCCGTGGCTGGCGAAGATCGACGCGGCCAAGGACCGCGACGCCCTCTTCGCTCTCGCCGGAGAGCTCCAGCGCATCAACGCCGCGCCCTACTTCGACGTCCAGGTGTTCGCCGACCTCAAGGATCCCAACACCATGGTCGCGCACTTTTCCCAGGGCGGCCTGGGGCTCCCCGAGCGCGACTACTACCTCTCCGAGGGCGACGACAAGAAGGAGATTCGCGCCAAGTACGAGCGGCACCTGGCACGCATGCTGGCGCTCTCCGGCGTGAAGGAGGCCGACGCCGCGGCGCGCGCCAGGCAGATCCTGGCGTTCGAGACCGCGCTCGCCACCGCGTCGCGCCCGGTCGAGCGCATGCGGATCGTCGAGGAGTTGCACCACCGGCTCGACGCCGTGGGGCTCGCGAAGCTCGCGCCGACGCTGCCGTGGGGCGCCTTCTACGCCGCGGCCGGCCGTGGCGACATGACCCAGATCAACGTCATGACGCCGGAATACTTCGCGGCGCTCGAGAAAGAGATCGGCAAGACCGATCTCGAGGTCTTGCGTGGCTACTTCCGCTACCAGCTGCTCACGGCGACGGCGGGGCTCCTGCCCGACAAGGTCTACCAGGCGCACTTCGACTTCCAGGGCCGCACCCTCGCCGGACAGGCCGAGCCGCAACCGCGCTGGAAGCGCTGCATCCAGGCGACCGAGCAGGCGATGGGCGAGCCGATCGGCAAGCTCTACATCGCCGAGCGCTTCGCCGGGAACTCGAAGCAGATCGCCAGCGCGATGATCGGCGACATCGCCGATGCCTTCGCCGCCTCGCTCCCCGGGCTCGCCTGGATGGACGAGACGACGCGCCAGGCGGCGATGGTGAAAAAAGGGACGCTGCGAATGAAGATCGGTTACCCGGACAAGTGGCGCGACTATTCCGGGCTCACCGTCAGGCCGGCGACCCATTTCGCGAACGCCGTCGCGGCGCGCCAGTTCGAGTCCGCCTGGCAGCTGGCCAAGGTCGGCAAGCCGGTCGACCGCACCGAGTTCCCGATGAACGCGCAGACGGTCAACGCCTCCTACAACCCGCTCGAGAACGCCTTCACCTACCCGGCGGGAATTCTCCAGCCGCCGTTCTTCCACAAGGACTTCCCCGAGGCGATGAACCTCGGCGGCATCGGCTTCGTGATCGGCCACGAGCTCACCCACGGCTTCGACGACCAGGGGCGGAAGTTCAACGAGAAGGGGGAGCTCACCGACTGGTGGACGGAGGCCTCGGTGAAGGGATTCGAGGAGCGCGCCGCCTGCATCGACCAGCAGTACAGCGCCTACGAGATCGATCCCGGTGTCGCGGTCAACGGCAAGCTCACGATGGGTGAGAACATCGGCGACAACGGCGGCCTCAAGCAGGCCTGGGACGTCCTGCAGAAGAAGCAGAAGGAGCGCGGCCCCGGTCAGGAGCCGCCGCAGGTCGCCGGCCTCACCGAGGACCAGCTCTTTTTCGTCGCCGCCGGCCAGGTCTGGTGCACCGAGGCGACGATCGAGTCGGAACGGCTGCAGGTGCAAACCGACCCGCACTCGCCTTCCAAGTTCCGCGTCATGGGGCCGATGGTGAACCACCCCGGCTTCGCTCCGACCTTCTCGTGCGCGCCGGGCACGCCGATGAACCCGCCCGCCAAGTGCGAGGTCTGGTGAAGACCCGGACCCGGCTGAGCCGCAGACTTCAGGCCGGCGGCGGAGCCACCTCGAAGCCGAGAAGTCGCGCGAGGTCTCGTTGTCTCGAGTCGAGCGAAACGAAAACGACCTCGGCGCGCGGGCTCAAGAAGAGCGCACACGCGAGATGCCAGGCGTCGGCGCCGCGAATCGGTCCGTGGGAGTAGACCTGCTCGAGCTCGAGGCTCAAGGGGCGATCCGGCAGCACCCACTGTAGGTGGTGAAGCCAGTCGGCCCGACTCACCGTCATCCCCTCACGGCGTATCACCGAGAGCAGCTCGGCTTCGAGCAGATTCGAGGCCCAGACGGAATCGTATTTTTCGAGGCCGAGCTCGGTGGCTCCGGGCTCGGAAAGCAAGACGGCGGCAAGGCCCGAGGTGTCGAGGTAGGCGATTCTCAATCGCGATCGTCCAGGAATCGCTGCAACGCCCCTGGGCGATACGCGACCGCTTTCCAGACTCCCTTCGTGGCCGGTGGTGGACTGAGCGATCCCTCCTCGGTCAGCCGCGCGATGCGTTCGTCGAGGGTCTCCTCGCGCTTCTCGATCGGACGGAGCTCGGCCACGGGCTCGCCATGAAAGGTGATCACGACGCGGCCGCCCTCGCGAACTTTGCGCAGGAGCTCGCTGAACTTCGCTTTCGCCTCATACGTGGAATAGACGGATTCCATGGGGTTTATCTCGCAGCTCACGCCGAGAATAATTTAGTCAGACCTGACTAGTCAAGTTCGTAAGAGAGCGAAGTTGCCCGCGGGGACGAAGTTCGTCAGGAGCCCCAAGGCGCTGGCGATGCGGCTGCGGAGGGAGAGCTCGACGGCGAGAGGAAGGGCGCCGCCCTGTCGCAGCTCGATCAGCTGATCTTCCAAGGCAAAGCCGGCCGCCAGCGACACGCGAACCGCGCCGAGCACGGCTTCGTCGACCGCGCGATCGAGCGCCGACAGCGCTGGCGCGACGAGGTCGCGTGGGCGCAGGCCGGTAGCCGGCGCGCCGCGGACTTCGACTGCGCAGAGCGCGGGGCTCGAGCCGCGCTCGGAGAACCAGCAGACGCCCTCTTCGACGAGATCGAAGAACAGGTGATAGGCGCCGTTCGCGACGGGCAGATCGATCTCGGCAAAGAGCATGAGCTCGATCTCGGGAGAGAGTCCGGCGGGCAGCTGCACGCCACGGAGCTCAGAAAGGGTCCGTCCGTCGGTGTCGAGGAGCCGCACGCCCATCCGAATAGAGCTCGTCGCGATCCAGGGCGCCAGGCCGCGGTGGCGGACGGCGACGGGTACGAGGATGCGCTCGCCGGGAGTGCCCTCGATCCGCTCGGCCGCGGGGTGGAGATCGGCGCGATGCCGCATCGACTCATGGCCCCCGGAGCGCACGATCTCGGCGCCCTTCAGGTCGCAGGAGAGGGCCCGGAACGCCCGTTCGCCGCCGACCAGGGCCGCGAGTGCTTCGCTCCCCGGGAGGTAGCGGCGCGAAGCTCCGGCGGTGTGGGTCACCACCCATTCGAGCGGCACGCCGACCTCGGCGGCGAGCTGACGTGCTTCAGCGATCTCCTCGTCCGAATCGTTCCACTCGAACAGAATGTACTGCCACCAGATCTCGAACCGATCCCGGGCGCCGCGCGTTTTCGACTCGTCGACCATGTTGCGCAGCGCGCCCAGCGCGCGTTCGAGCTTGCCGCCGACGCGGTAGCGGGCGTAGCTCTCCGGACGCGCGCCGTCGATCGCGAACAGCATGCGGTCGACCAGACGCTCCTCGACCACTTCGCGTACGCGGGCCGGCGTGAGCGCGATGCCGTTGGTGCTGATGTGAACCTGCATCGACGGCCGATGGGCGCGGATCCAGCGCAGCATGGGGATCGCCTGTGGATGGACGAACGCCTCGCCGTAGTTGTAGAACAACACCTTCTCGAGCGCCGGCAGCGCCTCGAAGATGGCCACCATCTCGTCGAGCGAAAGCTGGCCGGTGCGATCGGCGGTGTACCGCGGATCGGTCGCGAAATCGGTCACCGGACAGGCCGGGCAGGAGAGATTGCAGTGCGAGGTCGGCTCGAGCTGCAACATGCGCGGCGGGTGCCCCTGCGGAGTATCGAGCGCGGTGGCGCGCGAGACTCGCAGCGGGCAGTCGCCCGACAGCACCGGGCACCAGCGGTCGGGTCGCGAGACGAGCTGCCAGTCGCGGATTTCGCGAAACATCGGCCCGGCGAGGATCACTTCGAGCGGCTGCTGCCGGATGTTGCCGTAGACCCGGAGTCCCATCGAGTCGGCGCAGGAGCAGACGACGTCGCCGTTGGCGAGGATGCAGACCTCTTCGAAGACCGCCCGGCAGACGAGCGGCGCGCCGTCGTCGCCCGCTTCGCGCGCCAGCGGGTCCGGCAGCTCGCCCGGACGGCGAACACGGTGGCGGTGTTCGTGAAGGGCCTGCCGGGCGCTGAAGACCCAGCGCGCCGGGGTGCTGCGCTTGGCGCTCATCGCGCGGAAAGCCTAGCGCACGGCTAGGGGACGGAACTTGCCCTCCCAGCGGGAGGCCGCAGCCTCCCGTTCAGCGAGTGCGCGCGCCCTCCCCTTTCAATCAGCCGCCGATCTCCACTTCGACGCGCTGGCCGAGCTTCAAGGGGGTCGGCTCGTCGAGCCTGATCTTGACCAGCAGGATCCGGGTGTCCGAGGGCTTTCCCGGGTCCTGCGGTTTGAGCTTGCGGCCGGAGACGGCGTCGGGGATCTCTTCCACGGTCCCCTTCCAGCGCGTCTCGTCGTAGCCCTCGGCGGCGATCGAGACCGGCGAGCCGACGACGAGGCGGCCGGCGTCGAATTCGTCGACCTCGGCTTCGATGCGGACGCGCGAAAGATCGGCGATCGTCACGATCCCTTCGCGCGCTTCGATCGATTCGCCGGCGTCGACGTGACGGATGACGACGGCGCCGTCGAGCGGCGAGACGATGCGGCGCTTGGCGATCTCGGCCTCGATGCGCGTGACCACGGCCGCGGCGGTGGCGCGCCGCGCCTGCGAGACCTCGAGATCGCGCACCGCCTTGTCGCGCCGCGACGCGGTGTCGACCTTCTGCGCGTAGAGCGACTCGGCGCGGTCGCGCTCGAGCTCGGCGAGCCGGATCTCAGCCTCCGCCTCGACGATCCGCGCCTTCGCCTCGTTGAGCTCAGCGCGCAGATCGTCGGCCCGGAGCTCGGCGACGAGCTGCCCCTTGCGCACGCGCTGCTTCTCCTCGACCGCCACGCTCACGATCGTGCCGGCGACCTCGCTCCCCACCAGAACCTCGGCGCCGGGATACGTCGTGAGACGACCCTCGGCGACGACGCGCGCCGCCGGTGCGCCGCTCTCGCTCGCGGCGCCATCGCCGGTCTCGAGCGGCGAACGCGGGGACGAGAGCCCCCGGGACTGGAAGACCAGCATCGCGACGAGTCCCAGAGCGCTCAACCCGACGGCGGTGCGAGAGACGATTCGACGGCTCATGACAGCTTCTCCTTGCGGCGGCTGCGGCGTGCGGAGTGGCGCGGCGAGAGGGGCGCCTCGACTATGGGCATGGCGAGCCTCGCGACGGGCGCTTCTGGCAAGTCGGAAATGATGCGGCCGTCGCGAATCTTCACCACGCGGTCGGCGATAGCGCGGACGTTGGGGTCGTGGGTGACGATGAGGAGGCCGCGGTTCTCGCGCTTCGCGAGGTCGCGAAAGAGGCCGAGGATCTGCCCGCCGACGGCGGTATCCAGGTTGGCGGTCGGCTCGTCGGCGAGCAGCACCGGCGGCTTCCCGGCGAGCGCGCGGGCGATGGCGACGCGCTGTTTCTGGCCGCCGGAGAGGTCGCGCGGCAGGAAGTGCGCGCGGTCGGCGAGACCCACCTGGTCGATCGCGGCCTCGGCCTGCCGCCGCCCCTGGCGGCCGTTCGTGCCTTTGATGTTCAACGCGTACTCGACGTTCTCGAGGGCGGTCAACGCCGGGAAGAGGTTGTACTGCTGGAAGACGAAGCCGATCGAGCGCTTGCGGATCGCCGGCAGGCGCGCGGGCCGGGAGGCGTCGATCTCTTCTCCGTCGACCACGATTCGTCCGGAGGTGGGCGTCAAGATGCAGCCGAGGATCGAGAGGAAGGTTGTCTTGCCCGAGCCCGATGGCCCTTCGAGCGCCACGATCTCGCCCGGCGCCACGGTCAGGTCGACGCCATTCAACACCGACACCTCCTCGCGCCCCTCGCGAAAGACCTTGGTGACGCCCTGGGCTTCGAGCACGTTTCTGTGGGGTGACGGCGCGATCTGCATGGAGCTCTCCGGTCAGGCGCGGAAGACCAGCGCCGGGTCGATCTTCGAGACTTTGCGGAACGAAACCAGAGCGGCGGTGAGGCAGAGAACGAGCGTGCCGACGAAGACGATGCCGGCGAACTCGGTCGGGATGATGAGCTTCAGCCGGATCTCGGCCATCGCCGGGGCCAGGGCGAACGCCATCAGGCGGCCGGCGACAAACCCGATCACCGCGGCGATGACCGCCTGCGAGCCGAGAATGCGGTAGATGTCGCGGTTCGAGCCGCCGATCGCCTTGACGGTCCCGAACTCCTTGATGTGCTCCATGGTCGAGGTGTAGAGGGTCTGCGTCACCACGACGACGCCGACGAGGCAGCCCAGGAAGACCGTCAGGTACATGTTGAGCCCGATGCCGGTCGACGCCACCCAGTAGCCGCGCGAGCGCTTCGCCCAGTCGGCCCTGGTGTAGACGTCATTCCAGGGCAGGCGCTGGCGAATTTCGGCCGCGACGGCCGCCGGATCGGCCCCCGGTTCGAGCTTCACCAGGATGTAGGTCGAGCGCCCGTCCATCCGTTCTCCAGCGAGCTTCTGCACCAGCGAGTAGTCGAGGAAGGCGAGCGGCGAGGTGGTGAACGAGAGCGCGTCGCGGGTGCGGCCGAGAATCTTGACGCGGTACCCCATGACCTCGCGGTAGTCGCCGACGGCGAACGGCCCGAAGCGGCGCTCGGCCGAGGCGTCGAGGAACATGTAGTCACCGCGCTTCAGGTCGGCGAGGTCGCCGGAGTCGATCTTCCAGGGGATCCCCCAGCGCTTGAAATCCTCGAGGCCGTAGACCAGCATCCCTTCTTCGGCGCCGTCCGGCAGGGTCAGGTTCAGGAACTGGACAAGCAGGTTGTCGGCCCGGGCGACGCCCGGGATCGAGCGCACGCGCTGCACGCGGGTCTCGGGGAAGCCGTGCGCGAAGTCGACGTTGGGCGTGTTGCGCGAGGTCACCCAGAGATCGGCGGCGATGTGATCGATGGTCACCGAGGCGTTGTCAAGGATGCCGAGGAAGAGGCCGACCTGGACGAAGACCAGGGTCACCGCGAAGGCCACACCGGCGATCGTCATCACCGAGCGCAGCTTGTCGTGCAGCAGGTTCTTGAGCGCGAGATTCGGCATCGCTTCACCGGCGCCTGGCGGCGGGTCGCTTCTCTATGCCGCGAATCGTCATCTCGACCATCGCCTCTATCGAACGCTTCGTCGGACGCCAGTCGACCCAGACCTCGTTGCACTTCGTCATGCGCAGCGAGACCCAGCCGTGGATCGCTGCCCAGACCATCTGCGCCACGAGATCCGGGTCGGCGAGCTCCTCGCGGATCCGCCCCTGGGCGATCGCCGCGGAAGCGGTCCAGAGCACGAATGCGTAAGCGTCTTCGTCGCGGTTGCCGACGTCGATCGCGCTCGCCTCCGGGTCGTGCGGCGGGTGCGGCGTCATGAACATCAGCCGGTAATGGTTCGGATGCTTCATGGCGAAGTCGGCGTAGGCGTGGCCGGCGGCGCGCAGGCGAGCCATCGGGTCGCCAATCTCGGCGATCTTGCGAAAGCGCACGGCGAGCTTGAGGAAGTCGGCGTCGCAGATCGCGTCCATCACCGCCTTCTTGTCGCGGAAATGGAGGTAAATCGCGGTCGGCGAGTATTCGATGGCCTGCGCGATCTTGCGCATCGTCACGGCTTCGTAGCCCTCGGAGATGAAGAGCTCGCGCGCGGCGTCGAGGATCTTTCGCCGCACCGCCTCTCTCTCTCTCTCCCGTCTTTCCTTGAGTCCCATTGGAACGATGCTCCTTAACTTAACGGCGTTAAGTATAGGAACACAGGTCCAAGATTGTCAAGTCGCGGTGGCGCCTGGGCGGGCTCGAGATCGCGGTCGCGGTCGTCTCGCGGAAGGGGCTCTGCTCCCTCAAGCTCGCCGCCGGACGCGATCAGGACCTTGCCGACGTGCGGCGGCTGGAGGAGCTCGACGGATGAGCCCCGTCGACAACTCCCCGAGCGCCGTGGCCGAACGCGTTCGCCGGGCGCTCGAGCTCGGCCGGAGCGGAGAAGTAACCGAGAGGCTCGCCAAGGGAGTGCGTATGACCGGCGACGCCGTCCGCGACCGGCTGCGACAGGTCGGCGAGCTCCGTCGCGTCGGACTGCTCCTGCGGCACGGCAACTCGCGGAGCTCGAATCGAGTCGCCGACAAGCAGTCCGGCGCTTAGCCGGCAAGGAACCTGCTCCCGCCTAGAGCGACGTTTCGGACCAGCGGCTGGTGGAGCCGCTCTCGAAGCCGTCGAGAAAGAGCGGGATCGAGCCGTCATCGGAGATCGCCCAGAGCTCGTAGCCGTGGATCTGGTCGGTGGCCGAGAAGTAGAGGCGGTTACCGGCGCGCGCGAAGCGTTGCGGCGAGGAGGACTTGGGCCCCGGGGCGATGTCGGTGATGCGGATCGTGCCCGAGAAGGTACCGTCGCTCTTCCAGGCCTCGCGGCCGTAGTTGGGGGACCAGGCGGAAAAGTAGAGAACGCCATCGCGGACGACGAGATCGTCGGGAATCGAGGAAGCGCCACCCGGCGCGATGTCTTTCACCAGCACGGTCCCGTCGTACTTTCCATCCGTCGCCCAGAGCTCGAGCCCCTCGAGCTCGCTCTCGGCGGTGAAGAAGACGCGGTCACCAAAACGCGTGAAGTTGCGCGGCGTCGACGGATAGTCACCGGGGTAGATGTCCCTGAGAAGGCCCGTGCCCAGGGCCGTCCCGTCCGTCACCCAGAGCTCGGCGCCAGTGGTGCCGTCGTCGGCGGTGAGGACGGCGCGCGCGCCCAGGCTCTGCACGTGCGCCTCGGGCCCGGCGTCGGAGAGCTCCCCGCGTGAGTACTCGTAGTAGCTTCGTGGACCGGGCCGAATCTCGCGCACCAGATGCGTCTCCTCGACCGTGCCGTCGGAGATCCAGAGCTCTCCACCCAGGCTGTCCGCCTCGGCGACGAACAGTACCCGGCCGCCGTCGAGCGGCGTGAGATCGCGCGGATAGCTCGGGTCGACGCCGTTGAGATCGATGTAGATGACTTCGCCGCCGGGGCCTCCGTCGCTGAAATAGAGCTCGAAACCCGCGAAGGCGATCCTGCCGTCGTCGGTCTTGGCGAGTCCGCCCCAGGAGAACTGATCGATCACGGAGACGAGCTCCGTCGTCCCGGCCGCTCCGGACGAGCGCCAGAGCCCCCCGACCGTGCCGAACGCGACGCCGTCCGCGAACGGAATGAAGTAGGGGCGCAGCTCGCCGAAAGGCTGGGGCTCTTCGCTGCTCAGGTTCGTGAGCAGCACGGTCGAAGCGGCGGTGCCCGAGGTCGACCAGAGAGCCGGATTTCCGTCGTGGTCGGCGAAGAAGAGGACGTCTCCGCCCAGCTCCGCACAGCCCGAGGCATTGTAGCTGTCAATGGAGGCCGAGGCCAGCAGGTCGGTCCCAACGGCCGTTCCATCCGTCCCCCGAACGACGTCGAGCCCGACTTCGGGCGAAGTCGTGGAGAAGACCAGTCCACGGGAGCTCGCCTCGGCGCATTGCGAGCCGGTCTGACCATAGGGGTAGGCGGCGTCGCGACGCGGCAGAAACGAGGAGCTCGCGGCACCGATGGTATCCAGGTCGCCCGTGCCCTCCGCGGTTCCGTCGCTCGCCAGCAGGCGATAGCCTTGGTCGACGTCGAAAATCCGCAGCGCGAGCCGGTCGCCCAGCGCAGTGTCCGGGTTCATCTGTGCGAAGGAGTCGAACTTCGGTGCTTCTTGCCCGGAGAAGAGATCGGAGATGCGCACCGTACCGGCCTCCGTTCCGTCACTGGTCCAGAACTCCAGCCCGTTCACGCCATCGTCGGCGAGCAGCACCAGCCGCCCGCCCGCGTCGGCGAAGATCCCGTGATTGAAGAAGCCCCCGGAGAAGTAGTCGATCGACGGCTCCGGTCCAGGTCGAATGTCGCGCACGCGATAGACCGCAACGCCGTCGAATGCCCAGAGCTCGAGTCCGGTCGCGGCATCCGACCCGGCGAAGAAGATCTTGTCGCCGACCGTGGCGTGCAACCCGATCTCCGGGTCTGGGTCGAAGTCCACGGGCGACGGGATCTCCGTCGTTCCTGGCTCGCTGCCGTTGCTGCGCCAGAGGACGCGCTCGAGCGCAACCGTCGCCGAGTCGGCTTCGAAGACGAGCTCGTCGCCGTAGGCCATGAAGGTCGCCGGGATTGAACTCGTCGTACCCGGCACGAGGTCCTTGAGGCGATAGGTCCCCGAAGCGGTGCCGTCCGTGCGCCAAAGCTCGGAATCCTGGGAGCCTGCGTCCGCCGCGGCGAAGAGCAGCAGGCCGTTCGGCAGAAAGCCGAGCTTCCGCCCTTTGTAGGGACTCGTCATCGGCAGGTCCAGAGCCGCCAGCCGGACCGTTCCGCCGGCCGTGCCGTCGGACACCCACAAGCCAGGCAGCGCGCTCGAACCGTAGACAGTGAGGAATAGACGGCCGCCGCCCGCGAAGAGAGCGGAGATGCCACCGTTTTCGGAGCCCGGGGCGAGGTCCCGGACGAGGTAGGTGCCCTTCGCCGTCCCGTCGCTGCGCCAGAGCTCGCGACCGTGCAGACCGTCGTCCGCCGTGAAGAAGACCTGACCCCCTGCGGTCACCATCTGGGAGGGCGAAGACGAGTCGGCCCCGAGCCGAATGTCGCGCACCGGTTCGGTGCCGACGGAGGTGCCGTCTGTGATCCAGAGCTCGGCCCCGTGGACGCCGTCGGAGCCGGAGAAGAACAGGTGGGCGCCGAGCGCCGTCGAGTGCTCCGGCCCCGTCAGGGTCCGGCCGCCACAGAGCCCTGGACAAAGATCTCTCAACAGAAACGTACCGAGCGCGGTGCCGTCGCTGCGCCAAAGCTCGGAGCCGTGGATCCCGTCGTCGTGGAAGAAGTACCCGACCCCCTGGCTCTCGACGATGCGGGGCGCGAAGACCAGGAAGCTCCAATCCCGGGTAGCTTCGACCTGGAGATCCGCCACCATGTACGCCGGTTGCGCGGTGGCCGCAGCGCTCACCTCTGCGAATAGGCTGGCAGCGAGAAGGAGGGCTCTGGGGGCGGTAGGTCTAGGCACGGCGGAGGCTCAGGGTGTTGGAGAAGCTGGAGTCTACGCCCGCTCGCGCGGGGGCGTTGGCGGGTCAGGGCGCCGCGCGGATTTCGTCGAACCCGATGTTCTGGATCGGGTAGCTTCGCCAGTCCTTGTAGTCGAAGTGCCACCATTCGAATTCGTAGACGGTGAAGCCCTCGGCTTCCATGGCGGCGCGGAGAAGGTCGCGGCGGGCGCGCGAGTCGGGGCTGCCGCCGGGGTAGCTGGGACTGGCACGGCCGGTGAAGTCGTCGTAAGGGGAAGGCATCTCGACTTCCTGGCCCGTCGCGAGGTCGTAGAGCGAGAGGTCGATGGCGCAGCCACGGTTATGGCGCGAGCCGTTCTTCGGATTCGCCACGAAGTTGCGCTTGTCGGGCGGAGTGATCTCCCAGAACAGCCTGGTCACCGACCAGGGGCGGTAGCCGTCGAAGATGAGGAGTCCGTAACCCTCCGCTTCAAGCTGGCGCGCGGCGCGGGCGAGGGCCTCGGCGGCCGGACGTTGCAGGAAGGCGCGCGCTTCCTTGTAGACCGGGCGGCCGACGAAGTTGCTCGCCGTGGCATAGCGGATATCGAAACGGAGCCTCGCGACGCTGCCATTGAGCGTCGCGAGATCGACGAGGTCCGGAGCGCGAAACTCACCGCGCTCGCGCGGCGGGCCGCTCGCGCAGGCGGTCGCGAGAATGAGGGCCGCCGACGCGCTGCGCATCCGGACGTTTTGCATGCCGTCAACCCTCCCAGCGCAGGTCGGGGCGTTCGGGGGGGAGCCCGAGATGGTCGAGCAGGCGCTGCGAGTAGGCGTCGAGGAAGTGCTCCAGCTTCTCGCCGCCGAGATAGAAGGCCGGAATCGGCGGCGCGACGACGGCGCCGGCCCAGACCAGCGTGCGCAGATTCTCGACGTGCACGAGATTGAGCGGCGTCTCGCGAAAGCCCAGCACGAGCGGCCAGCGCTCCTTGAGCGCCACGGCTCCGGCGCGATGCACCAGCGTGGTCGCGCTGCCGGTGGCGAGCGCCCCGAGCGTCCCCGAGCTGCACGGCAGCACGATCGTTCCGGCGAGGCGGTACGAGCCCGACGAGATCGGCGCGTCGAGCTCGTTGTCGCGGTGGATCGCGATCTTGGCGCGTGACGCCGGGTCGAGCTCCGCGGCCTCGACGAGCGCCTCCGCGCCCGTGCGATCGCGACCGAGCTCGTGCGACAGCACCTGGCTGGCGCCTTTCGAGACCACGAGATGCACGCGCTCGATCTCGGCGCGGCGCGCCAGCACGCTCAAGAAGTGGCGCGGCAGGAGCATTCCCGAGGCGCCCGAGACGAGCAGAGCGATGCGGCGGCCCATCGCAGCTTCAGATTCCGCGGTGCGCGCTCACCGCTCGACGGTGAGCGTGACCGGAGTGACCGAGTCGAGGGCGAGGAACGGCAATTCGAGTGGCCGGATGCGCAGCGCGACCGATTCGCCGGCATCTCCCGCGAGCGTGGCGCTCTCCACCTTGCCGCGAAACGCTTTCGTCGAGTCGGCGGCGGCGATCCGCACCTCGACGCCACTCGCGAACGGGCCCGCTTCGGCGGCCGGCACCGCCGCCTCGACCACCGTCTTCGCGGCCTCGGCGAAGCGAAGCAAAGGCTTCCGCCGCTTGGTCTTCGCGCCCACCGCGTAGAGCTGCTCGATCACGTAGCCGTCGGCGGGAGCGTGCAGACTCGCGGTGGCGATCTGCGTCTGCAGGCGGGAAAGATCGCTCATCGCGGTCGATTCGGCCATCTGCGCATTAGCGACCGCCTGCGCGGCCGACAGGGCGGCGCTGCTTTGGCTGGTTGGCGTGCTGCTGGTGGCGCCCCGCTCGGTAGCCAGACGGCGTCTCTCCGCCTGTGCACGGACAAGGGTCTTGCGCGTCCCGTCGAGCTCCTTCTCGAGCTTGGTCACGTCGATCTCGACGAGGAGCGCGCCCTTCGCGACCGGTTGAAGGAGCGGCGCCGGCAGCGCCTTGACGGGCAGGGAGAGCTCCGACTTGAGCGTCGTTTCGCTCCCCGGCGGTACCACCAGCCGGGCTTGCGAGGGAACCGCTGCCGCGGCCGGCGCCGCGCCGGCGAGGATGAGGAGAAGCAGGGCCAGCGGCAAGAGCGTGCTACTGGGCGGGCGCATACCGAGGAAACCTCCGCGGCGCCCATCCTACTCGCACCGGTTGGCCGGCACGCCGGCGAGATCTCGGCCGCCCCGGCGCACCCCGGGCGGCGGATCGTCAGTCGAGCTTCTGCCGGGCGGCGCGCAGGAGCAGGAAGCAGAGCCCGGAGAACAGGACGAGGCCGATGATGTCGGCCCAGCCTCCCAGCCGCTCCCAGCCATGGACGCCGACCTTGTCGAGGATATCCAGCGCGAGACTGCGACTCGGTCCGGTTCGCACACCTTGCAATCCGGCGATCACCACTCCGGTGAGCGCGCCGCCGGCCACCAGACCGGTGGCGTAGAGCATGCCGGACGAGATTTCCGACTCGTCATGTCCGCCACCCTTCTTGCGATCCATCAGGCCGCGCAGGAAACCGCCGATGGCGATCGGCATCGTCGTCGAGAGCGGCAGGTAGAGGCCGACCGCGAACGACAGCGACTTGATGCCGCAGAGCTCGATCACCACCGCGATCGCCATGCCGGCGAA
>ERZ1292633.1381-Hain-H41-02um-R1-1381-length-26281-cov-7_pt1 | contig 26281 bp, 24 predicted proteins | sample MGYA00564406_ERZ1292633 | MGnify/ENA primary metagenome ERZ1292633 (study PRJEB36523, sample SAMEA6512639) | groundwater metagenome | collected 2019-01-08 | study: AquaDiva: Metagenomics assemblies of 32 groundwater samples | reverse complement strand
CAAAGAGGACGAAATTATCTGTATTTTGAAAAAACGGCAGACCGCTAAAATTGAACACAGTAAATGCGGTGCCCGCAACGCCGAGAGCGGAGATGAAGTGATGATTTTCGGGGTTTTGCATGCTTTCTCAAGGCTTTCAAACTTTTTTGTATATACAAAAATTTGTTTTACAACAAAAATATACTAATAATTTAAGGTCTGCGTTTATGTCGTGATCCGTCGACGGCGGTCTATATCCTCAATAATTTCCATAATCACAACTGCCATCGGCACGGCAACGAGAAGCCCTAAAATTCCTGCCAATTTCCCCCCAACAAGCAAACTCAAAATAATAATAAGCGGATTAATGCCAACCGTTCTCCGCATAATAAGCGGAACAATGGCGTGATTTTCTAACTGCTGAATAACAACATACACAAGAAATACCATAAGACCCGTTTCTGGGGACTGAAGAAGCCCAAGAGTAACGCCCGGAATCGCGGCAAGAATAGGACCAACAATAGGAACCAGCTCAAAAATCGCAGAAAGAACCCCTAAAAGAAAAGCGAATTTAATTCCGATAATACTTAAACTCACATACACAAGTGTTCCGACTATCGCGCTCAGCGCGAACATCGTCTGAAAAAGAATTCCAAGTTTTCTTCGCGTCCTACTCCAAATATCCAGTGCATATTCTTCGTATTTCAGTGGCATAATAGCCTGAAGAAACCGGACTATTCCGCGTTCCTGAACGGAGAGATAAAAAGAAATCACAATAAGAAGCATAAATGAAATAATTCCACCAAAAATCTCCGACGAAAAATTAAGAAATGCCGAGCCAATGCCCTTTAACGCCCCAACTTTCGTTGACGCTGAAAGCAGTGGTATATTTTGATTAATAATGTCAATAATAGGAAAATATTGAAATACAACATTTGAATTCGTAAGGTTTTTTTGAATTTTTGGAAAATCTCTTAAGAACTCGGTAAACTCGGTAAAAAGTGGCGGGAGAAGAAAGAAAAAAATGACACCCAAAAAAGAAAACGTAAGAATATAAATTAAAAGCGCCCCCCCAATCCGAGGAATGCCCCACTCTTTCATTCTAGAAATAGCGGGCTCCAACGCCGAGGCGATAACAATTCCTAAAAAAACAATCAGGAGAATATCAATGGTCTGATACAAAACCACGATAAGCCCGACGGCAAGAGCTACTTTAAAAATTGCCCCTATTGAAATTGTATATTCGTTTAATGGCATATGATTATTATGAAATTTGGAGATTACCTCTAGTGTAGCGCATAAAGAAGCTTTTTAAAAACTTCCTCATTTTTATGCGGTCCAAGAACCACGCAATTAAGAGTTTCAGCGCGAATAAGTTTTTTCGCAATTACCGATATGTCCGATATAGTAATAGCGTCAATTTTTTTAAAAACCTCCTCAATAGTCATTGGTCTCTCCGTTAAAATCTCTTCGGCACCAACAAAGTTGGCAACCGAACTGGAAGATTCAAGCGCTATAAGCGTATGTCCTTTTACCGAATCTTTGGCTCGTTTTAATTCTTTTATTGTAACACCTGCATCGCGAATTTTTTTATATTCACCGATAATTGCCTTAACTGCTTTTTCAACATTTTCATGCGCAACACCAGCGTATGTCGTGAAATCTCCCCGATTGGAATAATTATCGCTTGAGGTATGCACCGAATACGCAAGCCCCAACCGATCCCTCACCACATCCCACATTCGGGCGCTCCAATTTCCACCAAGAATAGTTGCGAGCATATCGGCTACATATCGGTCTTTGCTATGAATGGGGAGTCCGCGAAATCCAACAAGAATATGCGACTGATCCGTTTTTTTAAAATGAATTTTAATTGCCGGTTTTTTTTGCGATTCTGAAAACGCACAAACTGGTTTTGGTGTTCCCGAACGCACTCCGCCAAACAACTTTTTTACTTTTTTGGTCGTTTTTCCTTCATCAAAATTTCCCGCAACAATAATAGCGGTATTTTTTGAAGTATACTGATTTTTAAAATAATTCTGAAACTGCTGTGGAGTAAATCCGCGAATATGCTTTTCCGTGCCTATCACATCCCAGCCGGCGTTTTGCGTATCTCCATACAAAAGTTCCTCGTATACCTGCGCGACATACCGCATCGGAGTATCAAGATACATGTGCATTTCTTCTACTATCACCTGCCGTTCGCGATTAATTTCTTTAGCGCTTAAAAGCGAATTGCTGTAAATATCGGACAAAAGATCAAGCGCCTGATCAAGGTGTACATATCCGACTTTAATAAAGTAGCCCGTATATTCATGCGAGGTGAATGCATTGGAGACAGAACCCATGGAATCCAATTCGTGTTTAATAATCCGTGGATCGGGACGCTTTCTCGTCCCTTTAAAAAACATATGCTCCAAAAAATGAGAGATGCCTCGCTCGTTCTCTGTCTCATTGTCAGAACCGGTCGCACACATAACTAAAACCGTCACTGTATTTGTGCCTTTCATTGGAGCCGTCAAAATCCGAAGTCCATTTGGAAGAATTATTTTTTTGAACATATATTTATCCCTTTAATCGTTCTTTTATATTTGCTATGAGTTCGGTCGCGATAACCCTCTCTTGTTTCATTGTGTCACGATCGCGAATGGTGACGGTACCATCTTCAAGCGTTTGATAATCAACGGTCACGCACCACGGCGTACCAATCTCGTCTTGTCTGCGATACCGTTTGCCCACATTACCAATATCATCAAATTGCACAACAAAATGAATACGCATACTATCATAAATCTCTTTTGCTTTGCCAACGATACCCTCTTTATTCGCGACCAACGGAAATACCGCGACGGTCACAGGAGCAATGCATGGTTTGAATTTTAAAACAGTTCGTGTTTCTTTTTCTAGTTTTTCTTCTTCATACGCGCTCACAAGAAGGGCTAAAACCGTCCGTTCAACCCCAAACGTTGGCTCTATCACATGGGGGGTGTATTTTGATCCGTCATCTTCTACATACGAAAGATCAATCTTGCTATATTCGGCGTGATTCTTCAAATCAAAATCCGTGCGATATGCGATACCGTACAACTCCTCTCGCCCAAATGGAAATTCATAATCAATATCAACCGTCCGCTTTGAGTAATGCGCAAGCGCGTCGCCTGATACTTCGCGTTCATAAAATGCCGTAATGCCAACAGCCGTCATCCAATCGCGCATTTCCCCACGCCATATATCAAAATGTTTTTCCCATTCAGACTCACGAACAAAATATTCTATCTCCATCTGCTCAAACTCGCGTGAACGAAAAATAAAATTGCCCGGGGTAATTTCATTCCGAAACGCTTTACCAATTTGAACCAGGCCAAATGGAAGTTTCGGATGAAACGCGTCAATGACATTTTTGAAATTCGTAAACATTCCCTGCGCGGTCTCGGGACGAAGATACACACATGACCCAGAATCTTCCACGGGACCCGCGTGAGTCTTGAACATCATATTAAAGGGACGCGCGTGTGTAAAATCGTGCGCGCCACAATTTGGACATTCTTTCGTGCTATCAATTGCATCAGCGCGAAAACGCCCTTTGCACTTTTTGCAATCAATAAGCGGATCGGTAAATGTCGCGACATGCCCCGACGCTTCCCATACTTTGGGATTCATTAAAATTGCCGATTCAACACCAAACATATCCATACGACGAATGACAAATCGTTCCCACCACAATCGTTTAATGTTGTTTTTAAGCGCAACACCCAATGGTCCAAAATCCCATGTTCCAGCAAGTCCGCCATACATATCAGAACCTTGAAAAATAAAACCCCTCCGCTTACAGAGGCTTACAATTTTATCCATTCGCGATGGTTCGTGTGTCATACAATTAAAACTAATTTACTCATTTACTCTTCCTGAGTTTGGGGGAACGCCAAAATCATCTAGAAGATTCGTGTCTATTGAACGAACGGTACGCTGAATATTGTTTTTTGTGAATACATCAACCCCCTCAATAGAAGTTTCGCCAACAATGTCTGGCGTAAAACCAATCTGACTTTGCGATGGCGTAAGGCCAACCTGAAATGAAACTTTCGCCGTTGAACTATCAAATTCGCTGGCAAGAATTCTTCCGGGATTCCAAACAATTTCATTTGTTATTGAATTATATGAAATCGCGGAACCCGAAGGAATAATGAGCTTTTTCCATTTCATATATAACGGAAGGGTGGCGCGAACCATTACATCGTCCAGGTTCCCGCCAAAAGAACCAATTTCCCAAACGATTGTATAGGTTGTTTCCTTACCAACTTTCGGAGGAATCGGCCCCGTGTTTGTGATGACTGTTCCAGAATAAAGAGCTTTTGCAATAAAATACGGAACCGCTTGCACCTGAATCATAACAGCGTCATTTCCTTCCGGAGTTACATCGGCGGTTTGGTCTTTTTCAGCGATAATCCGCGCCGTAATGCCGATTTCCATATTTTTTATATTCCCAACGCGATTTGGGCGCGATGTATTAAATGAAAACGAAAGATTCCGCATCCCGCCAACGCTCAAAAGCCGAAGCGCGGGATCAGTCGCAACCTTCCATTGAATCGTCCGTGAGTCCAAAACGGCGCCTCCAAACACCCTAAGCGAAGCGGGGTCAATTGGGCCGTCAATAACAACAGTTATAGTAAGGTTTTTAAATGGCGTGTTTGAGTTATTCTTATAGAGAATTACGCCAGAAACACTCTCTCCAAGCGCAACGCTCGTCTGTCGCTTGCCCTGAATTGTTGTCTGAATAAATAGCTGGGATTCAATAATTTTTGAAGTAAGTATTCGCTCAATATATGGAACCCATTCGTGAGTTTCTTTATTATATATCCCAAGTCCATACTGAAAAGATTTTGGCTCAAGAGGCGATCCGCTTAAAATCCCACGAACACGAATACTCCCCGATGATCCCGGCAAAATGCTGCCAATATCCCACACAAATTCTTTTTCATCCTTGTAAAATGGATCTGTGCCAAAATCCAGAACCTGAAATCCATCGGGAATGGTGAGCCGAAGCGCTATATCGCGAAATTGCGCTGACGCATTTGAAACATACTCAATAACATACTCCTTCAATTCGCCCGAAAGAACTTCTTCCGCGCCCTTCAGATCAATGGCGATGGGGACATGAACAATCTTCAATGAATGATCTTTTTTTACTTCAAATCGAGAAGACGCATTTTCAGGCGTGTACTTTAGCGTTGCGCGCGCGACAAACGGAACCCCATCTTTCCCAAAAATACGCGAAGTAAAATCAAAATCCCTCTCCATATAAGGCGGAATCGTATCAATTGGAACCCTCACGCGCAAAGATTGGGGGTCTATCCCATCATCAAAATCGCCAATAATTTCTGATCCTTTTGGATATTCAAAAAAAAGCTCAACATCATGAATCGCGTTCTTGCTTTTATTCCTGTAAATGACCGAGTATGTTATGCGATCCCCCGCGATAACTTCGGTTGGAGCGACAATTAAAAGTTCAACTTCTGTTTTTCCCAAAAGATTAAACAGAATTCCAGATTGAAGCGTCCAATACCCAAAAGAAAAAATGATCCCAACGCCAATCAAAAGCCCAAAGAGAACCATAACATATGAATGCTGTTTTTTGGCAAGTTCACCCCGTTTTAACTCTTCCGGCTCAAATACCCACGGCTCCCGCGCAGAATCCGGCCGTTCTAATGACTGTCTATGCGTGCGCTTTCGCCCCAGAAAATCCGCACTAAAAAGTTTTTTATTAAGGTCTTCAAGTTTTCCCATACTCGTGATTATATCGTTTTAATAATTATTTTTAAAGCACCTGCGCAGGTAAACTATAATTTATAGAGCGCTGTCCGTCTGTAATTGCGGAACAGAAATACCGCAATATCGGACATACGCGCGCTCAATCTTTTCGTACTTTTCCCGTGCAACCGCCGATTGACCACCAGAAATAAAGGAAGAAAACGATTCAGAAAAATATCGCTCATCTTCCGCTGATACATGTCCAAGAACCACAAGAAGATTCCCCAGAAACCAAAATCGAGCACGAGAAAAAATATCCACTGAGAATACCTCGCCAATCGGCGCGTGCATCTCATCACGCGAAAGATGATCCGCCCACTTAATCATAAGGTTCCATAAACGAATGTCTCGCTCACCCTCAAGAACGATGCGATTACACAAATCAAGAGAATACAAAAAAACCGGAAGCGTCCCCCCGCGAACCGATCCGCGTGGATACAAGGAAATAAGGGCGGGCGAAGTAAGCCGAAATCTACCAGAACGCAAAGTAATAAACTGAAAATCAATATGGGCACCGATTTGTAAAATAGAACGAAGACGTGAATCATTCTTGCGCACACCCTGCGCCACACACGAAATTTTACCAAAATCTCGCGTAAAAACAGAAAGCGCTATATCGCTTTCTCTTGTTTTTTCACTGGCTAAAATTATACCCTCGGTCTTATACATTATGCTTTTGCTATCGCCGCTGTAAGCTTGTTTTCGTCAAACGGAATCTCCCGTTCAACGCGCGGATGACGCAACGGCGCCAACGAAATGTTTTTTGCACCGACTTCTTTTTTAATAATAGCGCTCCATCGTTCAACAATTCCCTTCATAATACCAATAGCTACCAAAGAAACCTCAATGCGGTCTGTGGGTGTAAAACTACCGTCTTTACGCATCTCTTGAATATTGCGAATCAGTTCGCGCACCATTCCCTCCTCTTTCAAGTCTGGGGTTATTTTTATATCAAGCAAAAATTCATCGCCCCACAAAACCTCTTTAACATTTATCTCGTCTTTTAAAATTTCGAGTAGTTCTTTTGGAATTTGGAATTTGAAATTTGGAATTTGGAATTTTACCAATGGTTGTCGCACTTTAATACCCGCTTCCGCCCGACATTTCATCGCTTCAGCCGTCCACGCACGAATTTTATCCATCTGCAATTCAAGCGCAACCCCGCTAGTTTTCTTCGCAACAGGCCAATCCATCATATGTACGCTCATTTCTTTTGCTCCGACCCTTCGCTGTAATCTCTGAAAAATAATTTCAGCAAAGAATGGAATAAAAGGAGCGGAGAGTTTTACAAGCTCCAAAAGCACATAGACAGACACCGCTGAAACTTCCCGAAGCTCCTTTTCATTCTCCGGTTTCTGAAACCGCCTGCGCGATCTGCGCAAATACCATTGCGAAAAATCCTTAATTAAAAACTCCTCAATCGCGCGCGCGGAAACAACCGGCTCATATCCATTGAGATTCTCCGTCACCAATTCCGTCACCCCCTTCAATCGCGATAAAATCCACCTATCAAGAACATTTTTATAATTCTGAATTCTGAATTCTGAATTCTGAATTTTCTTTGGCGCATATGTTTCCACAAGTATCAATGAATTCCAAAATGTGTTCAAAAATCCACGCAGACGGCCAGCAACATCTTTTTCGTCAAACGCTTTAGCATCCCACGGTGCGTTTACCGTATAAAAATACCAACGCACTGCGTCCGCGCCGTATTTTGCAATAAGCTCATTCGGATCAACTGTATTGCCTTTTGATTTTGACATTTTCTGTCCGTTTTTATCCAACACATGCCCCAAAGAAACGACATTTTTATATGGCGACGGAAATCCTAAAAGCGTTGAAACCGTAAGAAGCGTATAAAACCATCCGCGGGTCTGATCTACGCCTTCACAAATAAACTCCGCTGGAAAAAATTCAGGCGCTTTTTGATTCTTGATTCTTGATTGAAACGGCCAATGATCTTGAGCAAAAGGCATCGCACCAGAATCAAACCACACATCACACACATCGGGCACGCGTCGCATAATGCCACCGCACGCGCACTGCCACGACACATCGTCAATAAACGGACGGTGCACATCAACCTCGCCGGTATGTGAGTATGGAAGTTTCGCAAATGAAAATTTCATAGTGCCGGCGGTTTTCACAAAATCATTTCCGCGGTTTAATTTTTCCGCGATGATTTCTTTTTCGTCCATACCAACTCCGGCGGTTGAGAGAATCCACAAAGAGTACTCATGACTTATGATAAGAATGTTTTTACCGCTATGTTTCGCGTCAATTTCTTGAATAAAGCTCATCACGCGCGCGCGAAGATCGGCAAGACTTTCACCGCCCTGCGGACGATTCTTGAATTTTACTTCATATGTCGGAAACCGCGCGTGATACTCTTTCGGATGCTTTCCGCGAAATTCGCCCAAATGGATTTCCTGCAAACGATCATCAAAACAAACCTCCGTTCCTAGTTCTTCGGCAACTATCTCGGCGGTTTCTTTTGTGCGAAGAATTGGCGAAGCATATATAAAATCAAATTTTATTTTTTTAAGCTTTTGAACCGTTGCCCTTACCTGCGCCACACCTCGATCAGTCAAATGATAGGTTGTGAGCGTGTCGTCAATTTTATTCAACATATTAGACTCCGCTTCGCCGTGGCGCATGAGCGTATAAAGGTTTTGTGATTGCGGAATTTTTTCTTTCAATTCTTCAATACTCCCTAAAACTTCTTTTGCGCTACACGCCTCACACTTCCAAATAGGCAACGGAACGCCCCAATATCGCTCTCGCGAAAACGCCCAATCTTTTGGTTCTTTTAGCCACTCGCCGAACCGTCCGTCTTGTATGTGATCGGGATTCCAGTTTATTTTCTTATTATTGGCAAGTAATTTTGCAACAGGTTTTTTTACCCACCATGATTCGCGCGCCAAATAAATCAACGGGGTATCGCATCGCCAACAAAACGGATACTCGTGCTCATACCACTGCAATTTCAACAAAAGTCCGCGCGCATCCAAATCCGCGGTTATTATTTTATCCGCACTTTTTACAAATACCCCCTCGCCGATAATTCCTTCCTCCATTTTGCCTTCGGGGGTTACCGTGCGCAAAATCGGATAATTTTCCCCAAATTCTTTTTTTGCAACCGCCATATCGTCTTCTCCAAATGCTGGGGCAATATGAACCATTCCTGTGCCGTCATCGGTCGTTACAAAATCTCCCGCAACAACTTTGTATGGGATATTCTTCTGCGGATATGGAGCTTCGTATTCAAGGTCTAAAAGATTTTTACCTAAAACGCTTTCAACAACATCGGCACTTTCTTCTTTTGGTATGGGCGGGACAGTCGCCGACCACAGATACTCCCCCTTATAAAAATATTTTATATATGAGACCTTTGGATTTACGGCAACGGCAACATTTCCCGGAAGTGTCCATGGCGTCGTCGTCCACACAAGCAAAAATTCATTTTTTTTACCTTTGATAGGAAGCTTTACGAAAACCGATGGATCTTTTACTTTGCGATACGCGCCCGGCTGTCCCAGTTCATGGGAAGAAAGCCCCGTCCCGCACCGTGAGCACCATGGAATAATTTTGTAATCCTGATAGAGATTTTTATCCTGCCAAAATCGCTTGATGATATACCACAAACTTTCTATGTATGAAGTTTCGTAAGTGATATACGGATTTTCCAAATCAAGCCAAAAACCGATACGCTTCGTAAACTGATCCCACTCATTTTTATACTTCCATACCGACTCACGGCATTTTTGATTGAACGCTCCAATGCCATAGCGTTCAATATCGCGTTTATTTTTCAGCCCCAACTCTTTTTCAACTTGCAGTTCCACCGGCAGACCATGCGTATCCCATCCCGCTTTCCGGCGCACACAATACCCCTGCATCGTTTTAAAACGCAAAAAAACATCTTTTAAAACGCGGGCCTCAACATGATGAATCCCCGGATGTCCATTGGCGAACGGCGGTCCTTCATAAAAAATAAAAGGCGTGCCCTTCTTTGTTTTTTTTAGGGTTTTCTCAAAAATCTGGTTTTCTTCCCAGAATTTTAGAATTTTTTCTTCCCTGTCAGGAAGGTTAAGTTGGGTATTATTTTCCATGAAAAAGGGTTATTTCTTTAGATTCAAACTTTTCTAATTCATCTTTTATTAAAAGCCGCGAAATATTTGCATACCTTTGCAGTGCAAGACTTGGTCTGTGCCCAAATCCAATATATTCAACCTTCTTTTTAAGGTGTTTAATTTTTTGAATTGCCGGAATAAGATCGGTATCTGATGATACGATAATTGCAACATCATACAGATCATCATACGCCCCAACCAATAAATCAACGGCAAGTTTAACATCAACGCCCTTTTCATGATACACGCCATTATTGTACATAAGGTATCCTTGCTTAATAATAAATTCCTGATTTGGAGAAACAAGATGAGCGAATAATTTTTACTGTTCTCTGCGAAGTTCCTGTCCTTTTATGTTCGACTCTTCGGCCCGAACAACGCCAACATAATAACGTCGAGAAACAATGCTCCGATCACGGGCAAGCCATTGAGAAAATGCGCGATAATCGAATTTAGAAATATTTTTTAATTTTAAATCGCGCAATTTAAAATAAAAATTACTTCCATCAATCCATCAATATATACCGCTACTCGTGTTTTTTGTCCCATATAAAAATTATTACTGATAAGAAAACCCGCCGTATCCTTGCGGACAGAGCGGGTGGGTTTAGTCCATCTACTCTACCGCGTATATAAAAAATAGTCAAATTAAATCTTATCTTACATCTTCTCAGGCGCATTAATTCCCATACAGTCAAAAGTATTTTTTAGCACGATTCGCGTCGCCTCCACAAGCATTAAGCGCGCTTGCGTTAATGCCATATCATCCGATATCACACGGCAATTTTCATAAAAAGCGTGAAACGCCCGTGCGAGCTCGGTTGAGTATGTCGTGAGGCGAAGAACGGCAAAGTCTCGCGCAGAGTCTTCAATAATCTCGGGAAATCGAGCAAGTATTTTCATCAACGCCCGCTCTTCGGGCACCTTCAAAAGAGATGGGTTGGCACCTAAAAAATCTATCTTTACCGCACGGCGCATAATACTCGCGATCCTCGCGTATGAATACTGAACATAATATACCGGATTTTTTGCTGATTGCTCTTTGGCGAGCGAAAGATCAAAATCCATATGCGTATCGGGCGAATGCATAAGGAAAAAAAACCTCACCGCATCAATTCCAACTTCCTGTATTAAATCTTCCAGCGTTACAAAAACCCCCGCGCGTTTAGACATCTTAAATTCCGCTCCATCTTTCATCAACCGAACCGTCTGCATCGTAATAATGTGAACACGGTGAGGATCAACGCCTAAAGCCTGTAACGCGCCTCTCAATCGTGGACCGTACCCATGATGATCCGCGCCAAAAATATCAATCACGAAATCAAACTTTCTTTCCGCGAGGCGGTTCATATGATACGCAACATCCGGAAGAATATAAGTTGGTTCCCCTGTTTTCCTCACAAAAACACGATCTTCGGTATCACCAAAATTTTTTGCCCGAAACCACACGGCGCCATCTTTTTTATACAAAGCCCCCGCCCTCTCAAGTTCTTTCAAAATCACATTGTGAAGTTTTTTCTCATACACGCGCTGTTCCTCAAAAAAAACATCGTACTCAATGCCTGCGCGCTTTTTTAAAAAATCAGCATTCTGCTTCTGGATCACAGACGCGATAAAAAATCCCGCGACCGATTCGCTTTTCATTTTTTTAAGCTTTCGCGCGACTGTCGGTTCCTGTAAAAGTTCTAAAAGCTCCTTGTGCCGATACTCTTCGCCTTTTCCCAGTGCGGTCTTTCCGAGCGATTGAATCTGCCCGCTTGATTTCCCGTTATTTATATAAAACTCCCGTGAAACTTTGTGCCCAGCTTTCACAAGTACGCGCGAAAGAATATCCCCGAGAAATCCTGACCGCGCGTGTCCCACATGCACCGGCCCTGTTGGATTTGCATCCAAATAATCAAGCGAATATGATTTTTTTTTCCCGCGAGAGACGAGTTTTTTTACAGAACCATATTTTTCTCCAAACTTCAAAATCTCCACAATCTCGCCGTGATACACCTCCGCGTTAAGCGTAAAATTCAAAAATCCCCTCACTGGATCAATTTTTTTAAAAATATCTCCGCCTGTTTCTTTCTCAATCGCATCCTTCAACGCCATCCCAACTCCCTCTGGACTTGTTTTCCAAATTTTTGCCAGTTGAAACGAAAGCATTGAAGCATAATCCCCGTGAGTCCCAATCTCAATCGCGCGAACAAGTAAAGACGGCATCTCAAAATTTTTTAGATTCCGTCCGCCGTCCATGCGCAGAAGCGCGTTGGTTACTATTTCGTTTATCCGTTCACGCAAAAACATGTGCTCATTATAGCGTAAAACGGCTAAATTAAAAGAAAAAGCATATCATCGCATAAGCATAAGTTCAAATATAGCTAACCAGATTTGACAATATAACGATCCGATAGTATTCCTAAGGTACTCTGATCTTTACAAATTAAGTAGGAGGTTCACATGAAAAGATGCAATTCTGCGTTGGCGTTGGTTTTTGCGTTTATGTGTCTATTTTTTTATTCATCGCCCGTATTGGCGCTGGACATTGAAAATGATCCGTTTTCGCCTTCATCTTTTTTTTCGGCTTTTCTAATGGAAGGATTTAGTTCTGTTGTAGAAAAAACATCTCCGGCGGTCGTTTCGGTCTTGGTTTCCGACAAAAATGAACAATCAGCGCGTGGACAAGAAAAATCGGAACCAAGCATTGGATCGGGGGTCCTAATTGATCCAGGTGGCTATATCGTCACCAACAACCATGTCGTTAAAAATAGAAAGTCCATTTTAATAAAATTACAGGACAAACGGCAGTTTCAGGCAACGGTCGTTGGAACGGATCAAAAAACAGATCTGGCAGTCATAAAGATTGATGCAAAAAATCTTCCATATCTTCACTGGGGGAATTACGATGAGTTAAAAGTCGGTCATATTGTTATTGCAATCGGAACTCCATTCGGCCTAAATTCAACGGTAACATTAGGAATCATAAGCGCGCTCGGGCGATCGCATGTCAACATTGCAGATTATGAAGATTTTATTCAAACCGATGCCGCGATTAATCCTGGAAATTCCGGTGGTGCTCTTGTAAATATGAGAGGCGAGCTCATCGGAATCAACACCGCGATTTTTTCTCAAACTGGTCAAGCTGGGGGGATTGGATTCGCTATCCCAACGAGCATCGCGATTGATACGGTAAACAGCTTAATTAAAACCGGTAAAGTCGTTCGCGGATGGACAGGGATTTCAGTTCAAGAAATTAACTCCGTTCTTGCCAAATCATTCGGGCTTCCCGAAGGACAAGAAGGCGTTCTCGTGAGCGATGTTAATGAAACGGGACCATCTCATGAGGCTGGAATCATTCGTGGAGACATCATCGTTGAATTCAACGGAAAAAAAATAGCAGAATTGTCTCAATTCCGTAATCTAGTGGCAAAGGCGCCACTCGGAAAAAAAGCATTAATGAAAGTTGTGCGTGATGGAAAAACCATCTTGATTGAGGTTGAGATAAAAGAGCGGCCGACAGACGAGAAGCTCGTTGCCAAAAACGAACCGTCAGACCCACCTCCACAAGCGGAAACGAAAACAGTTTTTGATAATGTACTCGCGGGACTTACCGTAGAAAATACGAGCGAAGCCAACGCATCAGTCGCGGGCGTTGTAATCGCGAATGTTCTCAGCGGAAGCCCCGCAGAACAAGCTGGGATAATGAAGGGCGATGTAATCGTGGAAGTAAATCATATGAAAGTCACTAATATTGAAGAATATTCTGCGGTTTCAAAAAAAATAGCAGAAACTGAAATCGTCCTTGTTTTGGTAAGTAGAAAGGGGACGACATTCTTTGTCTCCATTGAACCCAAATAATAGCAAGCGAGCAAAAGCTTGCGCGCCCCGTTATAGAACGGGGCATTTTTTTAAAAATATACCATTGTTAAAAAATACCTTACGCAACTTATATGCGAATAAATGTGTTAAAATTGTAAGCGCTAAACCATACACTCGCTGATTAAAGTAAGGGGTTGGCGTCATAAAATTATGTGCGGAATAGTCGGATATATAGGAAAAAACGAATCATTACCCGTTTTAATAAACGGGTTGAAGACGCTTGAATATCGCGGATATGATTCGGCGGGAGTTGCAATTTTTACTAAAAATAGCATCAAAGAAAAGAAGACTGCGGGATATGTTGAGGTTTTGGAAAAGGCTATTGGCACGGAAGATTTTAAGGGGCACATCGGCATAGCCCATACCCGTTGGGCTACTCACGGGATCCCGAACGAACAGAACGCGCACCCCCATACTGATTGCGGAAAACGAGTGTTCCTTGTTCACAACGGAATCATTGAAAATTATAGCGATTTAAAAAAATATCTTTTGGAGCGGGGGCATATTTTTGCATCAGAAACCGACACCGAATCCGTAGCGCATCTTATTGAAAATTTTTTAAATGAAGGCAAAGATTTTAAAACGGCTTTTTTTGATACTCTGAAAATGATTCGCGGAGCGTATGCCCTTGCTGTTGTTGATGCTCATAATCCTGAAACACTCTACGCCGCAAAAATCTCCAGTCCGCTCGTGATTGGCGTAGGGATTGAAGAGAATTTTTTGGCATCTGATCCATCTGCTCTTATTGGAAGAACAAATAATGTCATATATCTCAAAGACGGCGAGGTGGCAGAAATTACACGCAATGACATAAAAATTATCAATCTGGAAAAAAAACCAACCCCCATTGAAATTGTTCGGTTGGAATGGAATTTAGAACAAGCTCAAAAAGGAGATTTTCCTCATTTTATGCTCAAAGAAATTTTTGAAGGGCCGGAAGTTGTGCGATCTGCTCTTCGTGGAAGACTACGCGGAGATGAGCTGTTGGTAAAACTCGGCGGACTGGAGCCCGTTTCCGATGCGTTACAAAAAATAAAACGAATCATTATAGTCGCGTGTGGTACCTCATACTACGCCGGTCTCATCGGAGAATATCTTTTTGAAGAAATTGCCCACATACCCACAGAAGTTCATTCTGCCTCTGAATTCAGACATCGCAATGAACCGTTTGATGAGGGAACGGTTATTTTGGCAATTTCACAATCAGGAGAAACCGCCGACACGCTCGCCGCCCTCCGCAAAGCAAAGGAGGGTGGTTTACTCACATTGGGAATTGTAAACACGGTCGGGTCTACTATTGCCAGAGAAACCGATGCGGGAGTATACAACCACGCCGGTCCGGAAATCGGCGTTGCTTCCACAAAAGCGTTTCTATCGCAGATAACGATTCTTGTGCTTATGGCGGCATATTGTTCCAAAAATAAAACTGCAAAAAATAAATTGCGCGAAAATGTGCTCAAAGAGCTTGGAAAAATTCCAGAGAAAATTGAAAAAATTTTATCTCAAGCGCCTCATATTGAAAAACTTGCGGAAAAATATAAAGGATACGAAAACATTCTCTTTTTGGGCCGTCGGTACGGCCATCCGACCGCGCTTGAAGGAGCGTTAAAATTAAAAGAGATTTCTTATGTGCACGCCGAAGGATATGAAGCGGGCGAAATGAAACATGGTCCGCTTGCTCTGATTAACCCAAATTTTCCGACTATGGCGATAGTACCCAAAAATAGCGTTTCGGAAAAAATGCATTCCAATCTTCAGGAAATAAAAGCGCGAAGCGGACCCATCATCGCAATCGCTACGGAAGGAGACGAAAAAATCTTGTCATTGGCAAATGATGTCTTCACGATACCCCCAACGATAGAACCGCTTGAACCCCTGCTTGCCGTAGTTCCATTACAACTTTTTGCGTATTATGTCGGCGTCAAACGAGGATGCAATGTGGATAAACCCAGAAACCTAGCAAAATCAGTAACCGTTGAATGATGGCATAACAAACACCACCATAAAAATAAGTCCGGCATTGCCGGACTTATTTTATTTGTGGAAGCGGGGGGAATTGAACCCCCGTGTATAAACGGTCGGATCTAAAATTTATTACAGGCTTATCTCTCGGCAAGCCGAGAAGAGTTTTTTTCCGATATTATCTCGCCGGTGGTATCAGAATTTCCATCAGCATAGCTTGAAATATAACACCGCCATAAACGCCTACAAGCTTACTCGTCAGCGATGCCCCCGCAAGCGGGGGTGACCAATGCCTATGTTAGGCAAAAGCCGGGGCAAAGTTCGGTGTAAACCAATTCTTTGCTTTGGAAAATAAGTTTGCACTTATTGATTGTGTCCGGAGTTTCTCCACATGACGCAGTTGCCTGCCGCAGAGTTTGGGGTGACCGAACATCCCCAGCCTGATTTTAAAATCGTCCTCGTTCATAGAAAGCCAAGATCGCTCCCATGTATAATGCTGGATAATTTCCAATTTTTAATTTTACAATTTTCAATCAATTCCTGAAACTTCTAATTTGAAAATTGGGAATTGGAAATTTTCAAGAACCCATCTCAAAAATGCTTTCGTCGCGAGATTTCAAAACTTCGAGCGAAGCGAAATCAAAAAAAGTGAACAATATATAATATCTTGTAAGCTTTTTTTGACAAGCTATAGCCGAAGTTTTGAAATCGTAGTAGAAATGATTTTTGAAATGAGTTCTAGTAATCTTTCAATGTGCGATCAATTTCTCTTTCCGTTTCTCGTTGTTTGATGACGGCGCGTTTGTCGTGAAGTTTTTTGTGTCGCGCCACCCCAATTTCAACCTTAATTCGCTTGTTTTTATTATACAGCTTTAATGGTATAAGTGTCAATCCTTTTGTTTCAGCAACGCCAATAAGGTGGTTTAATTCAGTTTTCGTAAGGAGAAGTTTTATTGTTCGTCCCTCCTCGTGCTGAACGGGCATATTCTTAGGTTGATACGGCGGTATCAAAAAATTGATGAGGTACGCTTCCCCTCCGCGAATAATAACAAAAGCTCCAGCAAGATTAACGCCATGATGAATAATGGATTTTACCTCATGACCAAAAAGCTTGAGCCCCGCGTCATACCGCTCAAGTATTTCATACTCAAAATATGCTTTTTTATTATCAGCGAATGTCGCCATAACAAAACAATATCACATGCTTTCAATTATTTAAACTCGCATCTCTTGCTTTTTAAGGCGTTTCTGCTACACTAAAACACATTGCTTAATAATCATTAAAAGAACCGCCATACAAAAGTTCATACGAGTCAACAATCAAATACGCGCGCCCATCGTACGGGTCATCAGTAGCGAAGGCGAAAACCTTGGCGATCTGCCTATTGCAGAAGCGTTGCAACACGCTCGGGCAGCAGGACTTGATCTTATAGAAATCGCGCCAAACACTACCCCGCCAATTACAAAAATTACTGAGTACGGGAAATATAAATATATACAGGAAAAAAAGACCCGCGAACAGCACAAGAAACAAAAAGAAATTGAATTCAAAAGCGTTCGTATCAGCTTAAACATTGGCGCTCACGACAAAGAAATCAAAGCAAACGCGGTAAAAGAATTTTTAGCCGAAGGAAACAAGGTTGTTGTTGAAATCTTTCTTCGCGGTCGCGAAAAAGCAAATCGGGCATTCGCGGAAAAAAAGTTTAAAGAGTTCCTTGCTGTTTTTGAAGATGATGTCGTGTATGAACAGCGCATAAAACCGGGTCCCCGTGGATTCTCTGTGGTCATAGGAAAAAAATCATCCAAAACATAAAACATGTTTGCAAAATCAATTAGAAAAAGAATAAAGTTTACAAAAACCGGCAAAGTCTTATGCCGTGTTTCTGGACAAAACCATTTTAACGCAAAAGAAAGCTCAACTGTTCAAAAACGAAAGAAAAAAATAGCTCCATTTTCAAAAACACTTGAAAAATCACTTCGACAATACGCTATTAGAAACACAAAGCGATAACAAAACATTTCGTAATTTAAACTATTACTAGGACTTACGCGTTTGGATGCAGTTCAAGGCGCGAGCGAGGCTTGCGACCAAGCCGTATGAGTAATACTGCGCGGAAACAAACAAGCAAAGCAACGAAGAAATGCGCCAAACGCATAAGTCCTGCATTTATTATGACGCGAGTTAAAGGAGGCGTTCACGCCTTAAAAAAACGAAGAAAAATCCTCAAATATGCCAAGGGCTTCAAATGGGGTAGGAAATCAAAAGAGCGCTTAGCGCGCGAGGCGCTTTTACATGCGTGGAGTTATGCGTTTCGTGGACGAAAAGAAAAAAAGCGCGATTTTCGAGCGCTCTGGCAGACGCGAATAGGAGCCGCCGCGCGAGAAAGAGGCACATCGTACAGCGTGCTTATCGGCGCACTCAAAAAACAAAACATCACCCTCAACCGAAAAATGTTGGCACTACTCGCCGAAAAACATCCCGAGGTTTTCTCTAAAATTCTTGCCAAAGTAAAATAAAAAATTATTCTAAAACACCCCAAAATTTTGGGGTGTTTTTTTGTACATAAAACGAATGTGCGATATCATAAAATTAATCAGGGGGGTATTTGTACCTTAACAAAGAGGATGCTATGCGTAACGCTATTTTGATATTTTTAGCTCTATTTTTTTTAGGGTGCACCACCAATACTATGGCGCTGAAAACGGATGATGCTATTACATTAAAAACAATAGATCTGTCTTTTGAGGGTGCTGTGGAAACCATAACGCTCTCGGAAAAAAACCTGATTAAAACCTGTACACTGCCAAGCGCCGGCGAGCCATATGCAAAAAATTTTGGTGACAGAATCACTCACAAAAATAAAAAAATAAGCTGGCGCGTTTCCGTTTTAGGAAAAGACAAAAATGATGCGCTTGTATTCGTCGCGGTTTCTACGGTCATCAATAAAAAGGAAACTGTCGCAAACTTCTCTCTGGTGTGGGACAAAGAAAAATGGCAAAGGGACGAAAGTGCTGGTCATAAAGTAACAAATGAATTTCTAGCAAAATTCTTCACCAATGAAGAATTTTCAAAACTTCTCAAATGCAGTTTTGACGAAAAAAAAGAGCAAAAATCCGATCTAAGACAACATGTATCCACAAATAATCATAAGAGGTCTTTTTGATGCTTACTCCGCCCAATCACGCGGAGTATTTTTTATCCTAAAAATCAACTAGCCCCCACAAGAACTATGCCCAAAATAAGAAGCGCGTTTTGAAGAGTGGTGTCTTTCCATCCCGCTTGTTCTTGAAGTTCTGGCATAATATCCGCGATTGCGATATAGAGAAAATTGCCAGCGACAAGAGCAAGCGCTATCGGAAGATACGGCTCAAGCACAGAACCAAACGCATAGGTAATAAGTGCGGCAACAACCGTTGAGAGTGAAATTAAAAAATTATACAAAAGCGCCTTTCCTTTTGAAAAACCGCTCTGAAGTAATACTAAAAAATCCCCGATTTCCGACGGAATCTCGTGAATTACAACGGCGATTGTCGTTGCGATTCCCAATTTCCAATCAACCATAAACGAAAGCGCGATTGCGGTTCCATCAATAGCATTGTGCATAAGGTCCCCCACCAATACTAAATATCCCGGAGAGTGATCGTGAGGCGTTGCGCCGTCTTCATGATGATGATACCAACGAAGACTTTTTTCCAAAAGAAAAAAGACGACGATGCTCACAAGCGTAAAACCAAGAACAGTTCTCGGCTCCCCAATCTCAAGCGCCTCAGGAAGAATATCTAAAAATACCGCTCCCAAAAGCGCGCCAACGGAAAAGCTCAAAATCGTATGAAGAAATCTCCTGATCCGCGCCTCGCCTAAAATAAGCAAAGTAACACCGGAAAAAGAAATGACACTTTCTATAAAAGACGCGATAATAATTACTTCAAGCGTAGTCATACATTAAAGCGTTCAGCGTATAGCGTTAAGCGGTCAGAGTTTAGAGGGTTCTGTACGCTAAACGCCACGCTTACGCGACGGAGAAATGTTATACCTATACATTTCAGCGATTTGGTCGCTCAATAAAAATTCGCTCGGCAGGAGGGCTCCCACGCGGAATAATCCATGGTCTCAAAAAGATAAGAACGACCCATCCAAAAAACATCAAAAGACCGTTGAGAAGAAAAAGCACTCGAAAACCAATCAATGTTGCTAAAATCCCAGAGATCGCCGCCCCAATGGCCGTACCCGCCCCAAGAGAGAATGACGACCGAAGCGCCCATTCAAAGCCTTCATTATTTTTGTCAATATGCCGAGTAAAAATTGCGTAGAAAGGTGGCGTAACGAAAGAATTCCCAATTGCCAGAACAACATGAAGAACATAGAGGTGCCATATTTTTGTCGCGAAGTACAATGAGGAAACGGCGATAATAGTAAAAAAAAGTCCAATAATAATTGCATAATAGTCATCAAGTTCTCCGTGATTTTTATCCAAATATCGGGCAATTGGAAGCTGAAGAATTGATTTTGTAGCCCAATAAATTGAAATACAAAATCCGACAACATACGCCGCCGCTCCGATGTCCTGCGTCACAAAAAGCGCAAAAATTGGAGCTGTCATTGCGTCTCCCGTCGCAATAATAAATTCAGCAATAATAAGAAGAAGAATAACTTGATTGAGCTTTGGAAATCTCATAGAAATAATTTTTGAAATTGGTTCTAGTTTTTAAAACGCTTTAAAATTTGAAAGTCTTTTTCCATTATTTTGCGAAGTTTTGGATTATAGATTGTAGCAGCTGGATGATAGAGCGGAATGAGTGTTATCACCCCATACGACGCCCTAGCATCAAAGGCTCTGCCGTGAATCTTGCTTATGACATCTCGCGCACCAGAAAGTCCGAATTTTTCCATACAATACGCCATTGAAAACCTGCCAAGCGTTGCTATTACTTTTGGCTGAATAATTTCAATCTGTCTACAAAGAAATGGCGCATACAGCGTGATCTCTTCTTGGCTCGGATCGCGATTCATTGGTGGTCGATCTTTAACAATATTTGTTATATAAACGACCTCCCGTGAAATTTTAACTGATTTCAACAGTGCATCTAAAATTTTTCCCGCCCTCCCGCAAAAAGGAACCCCTGTCAGTGCCTCGTTTTTACCAGGCGCCTCTCCAACAAACATTATCTTTGCGTAGTGGTCACCCTGACCAATAACTGGATTATATTTATTTTTTACTCGCTCACCGTATAAGGGCGATGCGATAAGATTTAAAATCTCGTCATGAATACTCCGTATCAATTCCCGCCGTTCATCTGCGTTATATGCTCTGCGCTCTCTGTATGCCAAATCTTCTAGCTTTTTCTGCATAATTAAAACATAATTTCGTATAAAAATCCGCCAATAAATACTATCGCCAAAAGAGAAACGATAAACGCCGGAACATGAAGAGAGTATTCAGAATTTCGCCTACCCAGGGAAATTGCTTTCTCGTAAATCAAAAGCATTATCAGTCCATCAATTGCAATAAACACAGAACCCAAAAACCCGATAAGCATAAGATACCCGTCAAAACGAAGTAGTATATACAAAAACGGCAAAAAGACAGCTATAAACCACGACATTTTCCATCCAAATTTCATATCTAAATGAAGCATGGATTTAAACACTGAGCCCATGGCAATAAAAGCCCCAAATGTTGAAAGAACACCAATAGCGCTTCCGAGAATCCCCGCCCATGGCCCCACCACTCCGGCAACCCCGCGAATCGCCTCTTCGCTCGTGTGCGCACCGGTCACTCCAACAACCGCGATTGTGAAGAAAAAATATAATACCGCGGGGATACAAGTTCCTACAATAATTGCTCGACGAAGAAGTTTTGGATGATGCTCCAAGATACCGACCATGTCGGGTATTGCTGCCATACCGGCAAGCGCGAACATAATAATTCCATAAGGAAGAAACCACTGCGAAAGATCACTCTCTGGAAAATTCGCAAGTGTAATGTACGGCGATGAGAATATAAAAAGTCCCGCAATAAGAACAATAAGCAAAAGAACCGTTGCCATATCAATCTTTGCGTGAAATCTAAGTCCAAAAAATAACACAATCGCTCCAACCGCGAGAAATCGGTATGACCATAGTTCAGGCGCCCCGCCAAAAAGATTTGAAAGAAACTCCCCTCCCAAAAGCGCGTACGCGCCCAATGCTCCGGGCATTGCCACAAGCCACGAAGCGAGAATAAGCCGTTGTGCCCACGAACCGAGGTATATTCGAGCGTATCCCGGAAGCCTATGCCATTCTTTTGTACGAAGTACTATTTCTCCATACATCAAATGCACGAGAAGAATAACGGCGGTCAAAACAAAAAGCTCAATAGTTCCCAAAAAAAATCCCGCCAGGCTTATCACATATGGAATTCCGTACATTCCAACGCCGATAATCATACCTGAAAGAAAAAATGCCGCGCGCCAAAATGGTGAAAAAATAAATTGAACCATAGACTTACTACTTAATCTCGTTCACGGGGAATTGTTCGCTCAAAGAAAAAAAGTCCAAAAAAAATGAGAAGGGATATGAGAGTTGCTACAATCGCAACAGAATAAAACCCAAGACCAACCGTAGCTCCAATGGCTGCGGTTACCCAAAGTCCGGCTGCGGTTGTGAGTCCCTGCACTAAATTCTCTTTATGAAAAATAATTCCCGCGCCCAAAAATCCGACTCCGACGACGATCTGCGAAAGAATACGCGATGGATCAAAATTTACATTTCCCGATTCTTGAAATCCGTACAAAGAAATGACGGTAAAAAGACACGCCCCAAGAGAAACCAAGGAATATGTCCGAAGACCCGCGGGCTTCTTCCGAAACCACCGTTCAACGCCAATAAGCCCGCCTAAAAATGCCGCGAGGAGTAGCTGTTGGGTTATTTGAAAAGTAATCGGATCAACGGCAAACATTTAATAGCATTTAATCGTTTAATAAATCCTTTTTACGATCATCAATCAATGCAATAACTTTATCAATAAGCCGATTCGGATCGGAATCGTATACGATAAACCCACTTCCGCGATGCGCCTGTTTAACGAGGTCTTCAATTTGATCCGCGAGCCCGCCCGTCCCCTCAAGAACGCCCTGCGGTTTTTCATCTTCAAAGGCAATTGTAAACTCGTTGAGTGTTCCCATCCGCCCGCATACCGTGATGACAGCATCTGACGCGCGTGTCAGGAGGAGATTTCTGCCGGAATACCCAAACCCCGTATAAATAATAATATCATGGTAATCAATCGGCAGGCGGTATTTTTTTACATGCTCAAGTTCCGAGCTTGCGGGAGAAACGCCTATAACAAATCCACCGGCTTCCTTTGCCCCAATCGCCGCCCACAATGGAGCGCCGGTTGTTGCTCCCGTCACCAGCACTGCCCCTCGCTTTGCAATCGCAACTCCAAGGGCTTTTGTTGTTTCCAAAGCGCCAACAGCGCAATGCCCCGTATCAGCCGCGCCGGAAACACAAATTTTATATTTTAAGTGCGAATGCGGCTCAAGTTGCGTTATATTTTTTTGAGTTATTGATGCCATAGTATAAATTTTTTGAATCAGATCTTAATATAAATTATAAATCATACGAAACAAGATTCAAGAGTTTTGCTTCATGCTTTATGACTTGTGTTTTTACAAACAAGCTACTGAATCGCCGTGGATGTTGCCCGAGACACTGGTTCAGGAACAATAAGTTGAGTACGGCCGTCGGCAGGCGGATTTGCCAGGGAACGAGGCACTTCGCCGTCGCTGATAATACCCCGTATCGGTGTTACAACCAAACGCGGTCGCAAGGTTGGATCGCCTGCATAATCGGAACTATAAAATTCAGACCATCTATTATCAATAGATACGGGACGGAGTTGTAGACCATAATTTGGATGTGTACCGTTTTGCCACGCATTATATAGGTCTGTGATATCAATACTATACCATTCTCCTATGACAGGAGCGAGAAGAGCTGTGGAAATCCATTGAACGGCTTGGGGTTTGTCAGTCCACCAGAGGCGTAGTCGGTCGGCGCCTGTCCCCTGGATTCTCCAGTCCCAAAACTCAATGATTCTATCGAGGTACAGCGCAGTCGTGCCAACCCCTCGTTGAGTAAAAGGAAAGAGTTCAAGTTGGGCGCTCTGGGCCTGCGCGGGCATCCCCATTAAATTAAACTGCAATAAGCTGTAATAATGGTCGCCAAAGCCGCCTACTACCAACGCTTCGTTATTGAGTCCTCCGCCCGGACCCCCTCCGCTCGGAGCGTATGAGAAGACGCTTGTGGTCCAAATATCCTTTCCTATTTCAGGACCTGGTTGGAGTATGATGGGTTGAGAAGGAACGCAATTCAAAACTAACGGGTGACAGACGGCATTGAGAGCATTGAGACGAGGACCGATTGGTTGATCCGTGACAATGGGATCGGCCGTTGAGATGAGGATTTGTTTGATTTGAGAAGGAGTAAGTTCGGGACGAATTGCTTTTATGAGTCCGGCTACGCCGGTAACCATGGGGGCGGAAGCGGAGGTGCCGGAGAATGAGTTATCATAATCTTTGGTGTCGGCTGGAAAATTGCCTTTTCCCATTGGGGCGGGGGCATAAATTTTTTCGCCCGGAGCAGAAATGTTTACAGAAGAACCAAAATTCGATTCATCAGTGGAACCGAATATCGCCCGTCCATCAGTTAAATTAGTAGCCCCAACAGTAATCGCATTGGAAGAAGCTATTCCGCCACCGGGCAAATTAAATTGCGCGTCTATTCCATCATTGCCGGCTCCGAATACAAATAATATATTTGAATATTGATTGACCAAATCTCTATAAATATCTTTCGCCGCAAGAAACTCCTCTTGCTTGTAACAACTAAAATCTTTTAGAAAATAAAGCGCTTTTTGTGCTGCGGTTAATTTGGAACAAAGCGGTTCTCCAAAACTGCCGTTGATTGCATGCAGACCGCCGGGCGTTCTGGCGAGTCGGTCAAGTTCAACAAACTGACGGAAGCCGTCTCTTGTCGTGAAATCGGCAAGATCACCGGAAGCACGAATTCGCACGGCATACGGCAAACCATTTACTCCCGACAATATGCCATTCATTTGTGGCGGTATATACGGACTACCCGCAGAGATGTTATTCGCTCCTATAATTCCGGCAACTTGCGTTCCATGACCCCATTTTTCCGTATCCTTAGAAAGCGGTGTATCAATAAGCGCTCCAGCAAACTCTGGATGAACAATGTCAATTCCGGTATCAAATATACCGAGGATAACACGGGACAGAGAAAGGGTTGGATTTGAAGCTTTTTCTTGATTAATTCGCTCCCACGCCTCGACTATTTTAATTTTTTCGTACGCGGCAATGTCCCCCGAAACAAAGAGCTTCAAGTTAACCAAATCGAATGGTGAGGCAGTTTGTGCTAAAACTCCAGATTGAAAAAAGAATAATAATGAGAGAACCACAATGGCTAGCAGTATCAAACTTTTTATGGAAACATTTTTCATAGAGGATTCGTAATGATGCCTTTGGTATTTAGTGGATTCGGCCCTTTTACATATAATGTCCAACGAAGATACATTAGCCCCACAAGGGATAAACTTATCATTCCTAAAATTATGCCCCACCGTACTGCACGATCTTTAAATCCTAAACGGAACAAAAGAAACACCCCCCAGAAAAAAGAAGAAAAAATAACTGAAATAAACAGAACTAACCATGACAAAATAAGAACATCAAATTTAATTATATTTCCTCTGGGGGCGGTAAAGAAATTTAACAATACGACTATCCAAAAAAGAGTATTTACTACAAGCGTGATTCTAAAATATATTTTTGGGTTATTCATTGTATTAAATTAAGAATTACATTTTTTGACACACTTTTTATTTTCGGATTCTGCTGTGAAAGTAATCGTTGAATAAGCGCATCAAGTTCAGCAATCGTTCGCGTCTCGATCAAAATCTGATATAGGTTGATTGAAGGAATTATACCGGTAACAATACCATTGACCGATGCGGCTATTTTTTGCGCATCTTCCAGCGTTCCTACGGTGATTAGCTGCAGTACAATCTGATTTATCACAACCCTTTCTCCTTCCGTTAAAATGATGTCGGATAATTTAGGCTGTATTGATCCTGAAATATCGAGTGATAAAATCCCTCCCTTCCCGATCTTGATCTTTCGTGCGAGTGTCTGTCCTCTGAATGTCGTCTCCTTGCCAACGATAACTTTCGCATTGGGCGCAAAAAGCTTGAAGTTAAGGAATGATTGTTTGCCAAATACAACCGGCCTACCGATTTTGCGGTCTTTATGGTCTTTCTTTTCTTGATTGTCGTGGAGGGTATTTACTTCGTCGTCATCATCTTCTCGTTCTTCTTTTTCGCCTTTTGGTTTTATGCCTAGATAATTGATTTTCAAATCATCGGGTTTGATATTTTGTCCAGGGAGAATTGATACTCTGTCATGGCCGCGAAGTTTGAATTGGATGTTAAGTGTGGTTGAAGCATTAAATATGAGCATTGAGTTTTCTTTGAGTT
>ERZ1292633.1380-Hain-H41-02um-R1-1380-length-26325-cov-6_pt1 | contig 26325 bp, 21 predicted proteins | sample MGYA00564406_ERZ1292633 | MGnify/ENA primary metagenome ERZ1292633 (study PRJEB36523, sample SAMEA6512639) | groundwater metagenome | collected 2019-01-08 | study: AquaDiva: Metagenomics assemblies of 32 groundwater samples | reverse complement strand
CCCGTCGCTTGCCCTTGACGCTTCGCGTAAAGGGGAGCCGCTCCGGGTTCGGATGAGGCCCCCCCTTTGTCCCCCCTTGGGAAGGGGGGAGGCGCGTCGGGGACAAGCCCCGACGCCACAACTCGATTGATGTCCCCCACCTTCGGTCCCCCTTGGGAGGGGGGACGGTTTGACGGGGAAAGGTCCGCGCGGGCTGAAGCCCGCGGCTCGGGAATGGGGCGGGGTTTTTCGAATGAGAGGTACGAGAGGCAATGCTGGCAGTAAGTGTCAGCCTGTGACACTTGCTGGTGACAGTGCCAGCACCTTCCGAAGTAGCGGCTCAGGCCGGGGGCCTCGACGGCGAACCGCCACTGATAATCGGTGGACGGACCGCGAACGATCGACGTTTCCGTAATCAACCCGCGGCGAATCTGGCGGATGACGCGTTCGAGCGACACGCCGGGGAAGGGGCGGACGTGTTCGAGGACGAACCACGGGCCGGCGTGGACGCGCATTTTGTCGAGCATTTCCTCGGAGAGGTCCTGGCCGCAGTGGTCGCACTGCGTTTCCTCGCGGCGGACGAGTTGGCCGCAGGAGACGCAGGGCGCGGCGGCGCCGTGCCAGGCTCTCTTGCCAAGCGGACTGAGCGGACCGAACCCGGCGCGGGCGGCGATCTCGAGCGCGTGATTGCCGGGCGGGAGACTGTCGTCGAACTCCGGCGGGGATGGGGGGTCGGTGGTTGTCGTTTCCGGCTGATTCTGCACGCTTGACGCTCCTTTTACGATGGATTGTATGCGCGCGATCGAGTCTGAACAACCAGCGGACGAATTAGCGATTGGCGATTGACAATTGGCGATTCGCGCGGTGAGTTTGCGTTGGTAGGAGCCTGTTCATACACTCGCCGAATCGAGAGGTGGCACCGCGATTCGGGGCGGATCCCAAACGGATTGAAGGCACATGGGCGAGGCGCAGCGCGAGGAAAGACGAGGGCGGTACGACTTCGCGGTGATTGAGGCGAAGTGGCAGCGGTACTGGGAGGAGCGGGGGACGTTTCGGACGCCCAATCCCGGCGAGGCCGGGTTCGACGCGTCGAGGCCGAAGTTCTACGTGCTGGATATGTTTCCGTATCCGAGCGGGGCCGGGCTGCATGTGGGGCATCCGCTGGGGTACTGCGCGACGGACATCATCACGCGCTACAAGCGGATGCGGGGGTTCAACGTCCTGCATCCGATGGGGTTCGACGCGTTCGGGTTGCCCGCGGAGCAATACGCGATCGAAACCAACGTCCACCCAGCGGTCACGACCAAAAAGAACATCGAGGGGTATCGTCGGCAGCTTCGGATGTTCGGCTTCTCCTACGACTGGAGCCGCGAGGTCGCGACGTGCGACGCGTCTTACTACAAGTGGACGCAGTGGATGTTCGCGCGGATGTTCGAGAGCTGGTACGACGACGAGTGCCGGTGGGTGGCACCGGACGGCAGGCGTGTGGTCGGTCGGGCGAGGCCGATCGGGGAGCTGGTAGCGGAGCTGGAGGCGGGGCGCTGGGGGGTCGATGGCGCCGGCGGCATCGTGCGAACGATGACAGCGGGTCGCCGGGAGTGGACTGATCTGTCAGCGGCGGATCGGCGGAGCGTCCTCGACCGGCAACGACTGGCGTACCTCGACGAGATTCCGGTGAACTGGTGTCCGGCGCTGGGGACGGTGCTGGCCAACGAGGAGGTGGACAACGACGGGCGAAGCGAACGCGGCGGGCATCCGGTGTTTCGCCGTCCGCTCAAACAGTGGATGCTGCGGATTACGAAGTACGCGGAGCGATTACTGACCGACCTCGACGAGCTCGATTGGCCTGAACCGATCAAGTCGATGCAGCGAAACTGGGTTGGAAGGAGCACGGGGGCGGAAGTGGTGTTTCCGCTGGCGGATCGATGGAGGATTGACGGCGAGCGCCTTGTGCATCGTGATGGCCCGGACAAGACCGCCGGGCTCATTAATTTCGATGATCTCGCTGACTCTGTCCGCATTTTCACAACGCGACCGGACACGCTTTTTGGGGCAACGTACATGGTGCTGGCGCCGGAGCATCCGCTCGTTGAGCAGGTCACGACGGTCGAGCAGCGGGCGGCGGTGGATCAGTATGTGGAGGCCGCGGGGCGGAAGAGTGATCTGGCGCGGACCGCGGAGAGCAAGGAAAAAACGGGTGTTTTCACGGGTGCGTACGCGGTCAATCCGGTGAACGGCGCGCGGATTCCGATCTGGATCGCGGATTACGTGGTGATGGGTTACGGCACGGGGGCGATCATGGCCGTGCCGGGCAGTGACACTCGCGATTTCGAGTTCGCGTGCGCGTTCGATCTGCCGATCGTCGCCGTGGTGAAGCCGGCGGCGGCGTGGATCGAAGAGCGGATCGCGGCGATGGCGTCGCAGATCGAATCGGCGGCCGCGAAGGGGTTTGAGGCGGCACTGCGAGAACACCCGGAATTGCGGGATGAGATTGAGGCCAGTCGGCGGCAGTCGGCGGGGCTGAGCGACAGGACTGTGGCAATCCTGCGAGAAAAGGTCGGCATCGAGAAGTTGATCGAGCATTATGTGAAGCATCCGAAGGCGTGGGGGGCGGCGTTTGCCGAGGAAGGGTTGGCGGTGAACTCGCCCGCGACGGAAGTGACGACGAGCCTTGCGGGCAAGGTTTGTACTCTGAATGGACTCTCCACCGCGGACGCGAAAAAGATAATCACGGCATGGTTGGAGTGGAGCGCGCTAGGGCGGCGGACTGTGAACTACAAGCTGCGCGACTGGCTTTTCAGCCGGCAGCGGTATTGGGGCGAACCGTTTCCGGTGCTGCACGGCGAGGATGGAGAGACGATCGTCGTCGGCGAAGATGAGTTGCCGGTTGAACTGCCGGAGATGGAGGACTTTCGGCCGACGCCGTCGGCGGAGAATGCGGAGTCGCTGCCTGCGCCGCCGCTTTCGCGGGCGAAGAAATGGATGACGGTTTCGCACGGTGGAAAGGACTATCACCGTGATGTGAACACCATGCCGCAGTGGGCGGGGTCGTGCTGGTACTATTTGCGGTTCATTGATCCGCACAATGAACGGGCGTTTTGCGATTCGCGGGCGGAGAAGTATTGGATGCCCGTGGATTTGTATGTGGGCGGGGCCGAGCACGCGGTGTTGCACCTGCTGTATGCCAGGTTCTGGCACAAGGTGTTGTTTGACCTGGGGTGTGTTTCGACGCGCGAGCCGTTCGGCAAGTTGTTCAATCAAGGAATGATTCAGGGGTTTGCGTTTCGAGATCAGCGCGGACTGACCGTCGGACCGGACGCGGTGGAGGAGCTCGGCGACGATCAGTTCGTGCTCAAGGCGACCGGCGAGCCGGTAGCGCGCATTGTCGCGAAGATGAGCAAGTCGCTCAAGAACGTGGTGAACCCCGACGAAATCATCGGCGAGTACGGGGCGGACACGTTTCGACTCTACGAGATGTATATGGGACCGCTGGACGCGTCCAAGCCGTGGAATACGCGGGACGTACCGGGATTGCACAAGCTCTGCCAGCGCATCTGGCGATTGTTTGTGGATGAGGGGACGGGGGCGTTGAGTGCGGCATTGACAGACGGGGCGGCGGATGAGGCCTCTCTGCGTGCGTTGCACAAACTCATCAAACGTGTGACGACGGAACTGGAGCAGTTCAAGCTGAATACGGCCATTGCCGCGATTTTTGACTTTGTGAATACGATGACGCCGATGGCGAGGCGCTCGCGGGCGGCGCTGGAGCCGTTGGTGCCGGTGCTATCGCCGTTTGCACCGCACCTGGCCGAGGAACTTTGGGCGCGGATTGGGCATGGGGAATCGTTGGCGTATGAATCGTGGCCGGCGTATGACGATCGCCTGGCGCGCGACGAGGCTGTGGAGGTCGCGGTGCAGGTGTGCGGGAAAATCAAGGCACGGGTGATGGTGTCGGCGGAGGCGGACGAGAAGGCACTGGAGGCGGCGGCGATGGGAGATGAGAAGGTGAAAGCGGCGATCGGGGGGAAGGCGATACGGAAGGTGATTGTGGTGAAGGGGAGACTGGTCAACATCATTGTTTGATTTGGCGAGCAAGAGGGTGCGTCCGGGACGCACCCTACTGGTGAGGGCGAATGGCGACTGAAATCGAATTGAAAGTGCGTGTGGCGTCGCACGGGCCGGTGCGCGAACGATTGCAGGCGCTGGGCGGCGAGTTCGTCGCGTTGATGCTGGAGACGAATCGCATCTTCGATCGGCCGGACCGATCACTGCGAAGAGGCGGTTGCGGGCTTCGGATCCGCTCGACGAAGGTGTTGGAGGGCGTCGGCGGCGGAGCGAAGATAACCTTCAAGGGTCCCGCTCAGCCCGGTGCGTTCAAGACGCGCGAAGAGGTGGAGGTCAAAGTCGAAGACGCGGAGGCGGCGGTTGCGGTATTGGAGCGGCTGGGATTTGCGAGGATGCTGGAATACGAAAAGCGGCGGGAGCGTTGGCGTCTGGGGGGATGTGTTGTCGAGTTGGACGAGCCGGCACGACTCGGGCTTTTCGTCGAGATCGAGGGTCCAGACGACGATGCCATACGCGATGTGCAGCGACAATTGGGGTTTGAGGAGTTGAAGCACATTGCGACGTCGTATGTGGAGATGGCGACGAGGTATTGTGAGGAACATGGGATTGTCGATTGGCGATTGACGATTGTGGATTGACGGCAGGGTGATTGCCAATTGACAATTTCCAATTGCCGATTGGATCAGTCGATCCGGGGAGAGGCGCAAGGCGATTGAGGTGATGTAGTCGGCAATTGGAAAGGTGCGATTTGAAATTTGAGATTTCAGATTGTGCAGGCAGTCCGCCGGGCGGGCTTTACGAAGATGAGAGAAATTAGTGTTACGAAAGGCGGCGTTGACGGCGATTTTGCTGGGCGGGTGTGCGTGGGTGCCGGCGTTGGTGACGCGGGCTGACAGTGCGGAGCCGGAGAAGGCGGCGGCTGCGTTCAAGCCGGTGGCGAGCGTACACACGTTGATGGAGGGTCAGGGAATCTTTTTCAAGAGAATCGGCGACGCTCTGCAGGATCCGCAAACGCCGAAGCGCAGTAAGGAAATCGCTTTCGGCGCGGAATTTTTGGCGGAACTCGCCAATGTCAATACGCACAACAAGGATCAGGCCGATTATGTGCAATGGGCCGGTCAGCTACGCGACACGGCGATGGAACTGGCGGGCGAAGCCAAGAAGAAGGGGGACGCGGACGAGGACAAAATGAATTCGCTGTTCTCCAGGCTGGAGGCGACGTGCAAGGCGTGTCATGAGAAATACCAATAAACGTCCAAAAGTCCAAAAATAAAAAAGTCCAAATGCCGGTTTAAGAGTACTTGGGATAAACACACGCGTTGAGCAACGGGAGACGGCCATTGCGGCGCGATTAGCGGATTGGTACTACAGCGCTAACTCTGGTTGCCGGGTGGATCAGGAAAGCCCGTTGAAACGGGCTGAAAGGAGCTTTTCGGGGTTGACGTGTTACCAGCCGTAAAACGGCCGGCCTGAAAAGCCGCCTACTGCGGCGAAAGGCCGGTGAACCGGCCTGAACGTCGAACGCGCGTTCGTCGTGTCCGCGGGCAATGCAGCGTGTAGTATTAGTAGCCTGGGGCCCAGAGGTAAAGGAACTGGGGCGCGCGAGGGAGGAGCGAAGAAGGCAAACTGATGTTGAGCAGGTTCACGTTGGCCGTCGCGGGGGCTGAGGGCGACCAAGGCGGTAGCCCGAAAGGGGCGGCGGCGTAGTAGTTGGGGCGGTAGTCGTAGGGTCGCTGGTAAGCGATGAGGCGGACGGCGGTTGAGTTGGTGCGCTTCTTAAGGACGTCAACGGTGTCGCGGAGGGTGGCGATGCGGTCGATGAGTCCGACTTCGAGGGCCTGGTTGGCGGTGTAGACCCGACCGTCGGCGAGCTTGCGGACGACGGCTTCGTCGAGCTTCGGGCGGCCGGCGGCGACGACCTTCACGAAGCGGTCGTACATATCGAGCACGATCTTCTGGAACCACTCGCGTTCTTCGGGCTTCATGGCGCGGAAGGGAGAGCCAGCGTCCTTGAAGGGGCCGGAGGTGATGGCGTCGCTCTTGATGCCGATGAGGTTCATGGTGCCGGTCACGTCGAACATGAGCATGATGACGCCGATGCTGCCGGTGACGGTGGAGGATTGGGCGACGATCTCATCGCAGGCGCAGGCGACGTAGTATCCGCCGCTGGCGGCGAGGTCCATCATGACGGCGACGACGGGCTTGCCGGTGGTTTTGCGGAAGTGGGTGATCTCGTCGTGCATGAGTTCGCTGGCGACGACGGTTCCGCCGGGGGAGTTGATGCGGAGGATGACGGCCTTTACGGCGGAGTCGCGGCGTGCGACGTCGAGCTGTTCGAGGAGGAGGCTGACGGGATTGTCGCCGGGGCTGAGGAAGAAGCCGGTTTCGGCGTTCTGAATCGTTCCGGAGATGTCGATCAGCGCGATCTTGTGGCGGGCGAAGAGGGTGTCGCGGGAGAGTTCGGTTTCTTCGAGTTGCCGCCGACCGGAGACGGGCGTGATGAGAAGGCTCGGAGCATGGCAGGCGGGGACGGTTGTTGCGAAGGCGATCAGCGCGAGAAAGATCGCGCGCACAACCGGGTTCGATCGAGCGATAGGCATCGGATAGACCTCCTTGTCCGGGTGCGGCGGGTCAACGACCTGCCTATTCCGTGAGCGTACCAGCTAGTATGCTCTCGGTAAAGTTTGGAAGATCGCGGCATCGCGGCCGATTTTCTTCCTTTGCTTGCTCATGAAGGCATCATGGCATCGTTGTTATGAAATCGTCGAACCGCCCAATTTGGCACTGGTTGATCGCAATCATGATTATTGGCTTGTTGATTTGGTTCGTGCGTCCAAACGTCGTGCGCTAAAGAGATCCAAACTTTACTAGTACCGATCACGGACTGCGCCTGACGGGCGGATCGTGCTCCAAGAGGCGGGCTAATTGGTATGAAATTGTCGGTGGATGAATTCGGGAAGCTCGTTGACGCGGCGATGGCGGAGATCCCGCCGCCGCTGCAGCGGTACCTGGAGAATGTGATCGTCGAAGTGGAGGCGATGCCGAGCGGCGAGGACCTTGCCGAGGTGGGCATTGACGATCCGACGGAGCTGTTGGGGTTGTATCACGGGACGCCGCTGACGGAGCGGGGCGTGGAATTCGCCGGGGCGTTGCCGGATCGGATCACGATCTATCAGCGGAACATCGAGCAAATCTGCCGGAGCCGGCGAGAGATTGTCGAGGAGATTCGCACGACCGTGCTGCACGAGATCGGGCATCACTTCGGGTTGGGAGAGGATGATCTGTTCGACGTGGGATATGAGTAGGCAAGCCACGGAGCGACGAAGCCACGAAGCGAAGGACTTGCGTGTAAGCAATTGTCGGATGCAGGGCGAAGCGGTTGACAGGGTGTGAGCGGGCCGGGTAGCGTCGCTCCGACGGTTGTAGGAGGAGGTCGAGCCGATTGGTTGCGGTTTGAAGATGGGTATCCGTCAGAGCCGTAAGCGCCGGGGCGTCGTCGCGTCGAGAAGCGGTAAGGAGTGTCGGCCCGTCGCTGCCGCTCCGGGTTCTGATGGAAGATGCAATGCGGCGCGTGACGGCGCCGGGGGAGACGGCGATGCGAAGAGGTTTTGACGCTTTTGCGGCGGTGGTTTTCCTGGCGGGATGCGCGGCGGCACAGGACAAGCCGGCGTATGAGCTGACGACGACGAAGATCGAGCCGGTTCGGGCGGGTGCGGAGTCGGGCGGTCATCGGCCTCACGCGGGAATGCTGCGCTACCCGGACATCAGCGCGACGCAGATCGTCTTTTCGTACACGAACGACCTTTGGGTTGTTCCGCGCGAAGGCGGAGTCGCGTCGCCGCTGGCGAGTCCGCCGGGGCAGGAGACGTTTCCGCGGTTCTCGCCGGACGGGAAGTTCATCGGCTTTGTGGGCAACTACGAAGGGAACAAGGACCTCTACACGATGCCGGTCGACGGCGGAGTGTCAACGCGCGTCACCTATCATCCGGCCGCGGAGACGCTCTGTGACTGGACTCCCGACGGGAGACTTCTGTATTTCACCAACGGTTTCGCGGGACTCCAGCGGCAGATGCAATTGTACACGACGGCGGCGACCGGCGGACTGCCCTCGCCGCTGCCGGTTCCCTATGGGACAAATGGTTCCATCAGTGCGGACGGGCGCTGGCTCGCCTATACGCCGCACACCACCGACCACCGAACCTGGAAGCGTTACCGCGGCGGAATGGCGACCGACATCTGGCTGTTCGACTTGAAGGAAAACAAATCCAAGAAGGTCACCGAATGGGAGGGGACGGACTCGCAGCCCATGTGGCAAGGCGCCAAGGTCTATTACATGTCCGATCAGGGACCGGAGCATCGGCTGAATATCTGGTGTTATGACACCACGAACGGTCAGCGCGATCAGATCACCAGGCTGACGGATTTCGACGTGAAGTGGCCGGCGATGGGCCCGTGGCCGGATGGGAAGGGGGAAATCGTCTTCCAGAACGGGCCGGCGCTGAGCATTGTATCACTCGCCGACGGCAAGGTGCGTGACGTTGAAGTGGTGATTCCCGGCGATCGACCGTTCATTCGCCCCAGGGATTATGACGGGAGCAAATTCATCCAGGCCTTTGACATTTCGTCGACCGGTCAGCGGGCGGTGCTGCAGGTGCGCGGGGATATCTGGACGGCGCCGGCGAAGAAGGGTACGCCGCGCGACCTGACGCGCTCGAGCGGCGTGGCCGAGCGCGATCCGAGCTGGAGCCCCGACGGGCAGTGGCTCGCCTATTTTTCCGACGCCGCGGGCGAGTATGAACTCTACATCACCCAGTCCGACGGGCGCGGGGAGACGAAGAAGCTCACCTCGGACGGAACCACATTCCGCTTTCAGGCGACATGGTCGCCGGATTCCAAGCGCATCGCCTTTGTGGACAAGACTGGAGCGATTTACCTTCACACGATCGAAAGCGGCGAAACCAAACCGATCGATCGGGACGAGTGGGGCAATACGAGCCGACTGCACTGGTCGAGCGACTCCAATTGGATTGCCTATGTGAAGTCTAACGATTCACAGTTGACCGGGTCCGTTTGGCTTTACAAAGTCGATGCCGGCGAGAAGCATCAGGTGAGTTCGCCGATGTTCAACTGTTCGTGGCCGACGTTCGATCGAAAGGGTGATTATCTGTTTTTCGCCAGCAATCGGAACTTCAATTCGCCCGCGTATGAAGACGTCGGCAATACATTCGTGTACGCCGATACAGATATGCTCTTCGTCGTTCCGCTCCGCGCGGAGGTCGGCTCTCCGTTTGCCCCGAAGAGCGACGAGGAAAAGTTTGGCGAAGAGAAAAAGAAGGAAGAGGAGAAGGCCAAGGAGGGCGAAAAGAAGGACGCCAAGGAAGGCGAGAAGAAGGACGAGAAGGACGACGAGAAGAAGCCCGACGATTCCAAGAAAGATGACGAGCCGGCGGACGACAAGAAAGACGCCGGAAAGACGGATGAGACGCCTGACGGCGAAAAGAAGGCGGAGGCCGGCCCGGAGGATGCGAAGAAGGGCGAGAAGAAGGAAGAAATCACTCCTGTAGTAATCGAGATCGACGGGTTTGAGCGGCGCGCCGTTCCCCTTCCCGTGGATCGCGGAGCGTTCTCCAACCTTGCCGTCAATCACGAGGGTAAGCTGTTGTATGTTCGCGGGGCGCGAAAGAACTCCGACGGCAAGCCTTCCGCGAGACTCTTCGATCTCAAGGATGAGGAGAAAAAGGAAAAGACCATTGTCGACGAGGTCGGGCAGTTTGTGATATCGGCGGACGGGAAGAAGCTGTTGGTTCGCAAGGATCAGACCATGGCGATCGTCGACGCCGCGGCGGATCAAAAGCTCGACAAGCCGATGGCGCTTTCCGAGATAACCGGGCGGGTCGACCCACGCGAGGAATGGCGGCAGATGTTCAACGAGGCGTGGCGGATTCAACGTGACTACTTCTATGACCCGAACATGCACGGCGTGGACTGGGAAAGAATGCGCGAGCCTTACGGGCGGATGCTCGAGGACTGCTCGTCGCGCGAGGATGTGGATTATGTGATCGGCGAGATGATTTCGGAACTGAACGTCGGTCATGCCTATGTTCGCGGCGGAGGGGACTATGAAAAGGAACCGGAGGTCGCTGTCGGCATGTTGGGTGCAGACTACGAACTGCACGAGGGCGCCTATCGCATATCGAAAATCCACGAGGGCGCCCCGTGGGATTATGACGCCCGCGGGCCGCTGAGTCAGCCCGGCGTCAAGGTCAAGGTCGGCGACTATCTGCTCGCGGTGAACGGCGTGCCGGTGGACGCGGCGAAGGATCCGTGGGCGGCCTTACACGGGCTGGCCGGCAAGGTGGTGACATTGACGGTCAGCGAAAAACCGAACATCGACGGCGACGCCCGCCAGGTGATCGTCGAAACGCTCAAGAGCGAATCCGACCTGCGCTATCGCGCATGGATCGAGCGAAAGCGCGCTTATGTCGAGCAGAAAAGCGGCGGGAAAATCGGCTACGTCTACGTGCCCAACACGGGAACCAACGGGCAGAACGACTTGTTCCGCCAGTTCTACGGGCAGGTCGATCGCTCGGCGATGATCATTGACGAGCGATGGAACGGCGGCGGACAGATTCCAACGCGGTTCATCGAATTGCTCAACCGCCCGATCACGAACTACTGGGCAACGCGCGCTCCCAAGGACCGCGCCTGGCCTCCGGACGCTCACGGCGGACCCAAATGCATGCTCATCAACGGGCTGGCCGGCTCCGGCGGCGACTGCTTCCCCTATTACTTCAGACAGTCCAAGCTCGGCAAGCTCATCGGCATGCGCACCTGGGGCGGACTGGTGGGGATTTCGGGCAATCCCCAGCTCATCGACGGGGGTGGAACGAGTGCGCCCACGTTTGCCTTCTTTGAAACGGACGGGACGTGGGGCGTGGAGGGGCACGGCGTCGATCCGGACATCGAGGTGATCGACGATCCGGCACTGATGGTGGACGGCGGTGATCCGCAGCTTGACGCGGCGATTTCGCATTTGACCGACGAAATGCAGAAGAACCCGCATACGCCGCCGAAGCGGCCGGCCTATCCAAACCGCAGCGGGATGGGGATCAAACCGGAGGACAAGTAGGACTGGTCCCGTACCCGCGGGCGGAAACGGAGGGGCGCAGTGCGCTTATTCGCTGAGTTGGACGCTGGCGAGGCCGGTGGCGACGCTTTCGGCGAACTCGAAGACCTTGTCGAGTCCGGTGACGAGGAACAGGCCCCAGACGTTGGTGTCGATCCCGCAGAGGACGAGGCGTCGCTTGTTGTTGATGAGTCGCTTGCGGAGCTTGAGGAGCTTGGCGATGTTGGACGAGTTGACGTAATTCACGCCGGCGAAACCGAGGACGACGTCCACGTCGTTTCGTTCGGCGGTCTGCTCGATCACGGAGGTGAGATCGTCCGTGAACGCCGGGTCGTCCTGCAACTCGACGATGACAATGTTTTCCGACCAATTTTCGATCGACACCGGCGTAACTCCTCTGCCTGCGCTATTCAACCTAGTCGCGGCCCCGCCGGGTGTCAATCCGCGCTGCAACCGCCGCACGACTCCGCGTCGGACCGGCTTCGAGTCCGTGCGGCGGTGAATCCGTCAGCGCATGCGTACGAGCGTGTTGCGATCGACGGAAAGGCGTTTCAGCGCGGGGGCGGCGTCGCGGAGCCAGCGCTTCGCGTCGGTGAAGTACCCTGCGGTGGGTTTCAGACCTGCATGTTGCCGGCACCAATAGTCGTTGAAGACGCGCATATACAGCTCGCGGACGTACTTGCTGACCATGCTGGCGAGGGCGACGGCGAAGAAGCGGTCCTCGCCGCCGACGACGAACTCGATGCGGCACACGCGACCCTCGCCCGCGAGCCGGTAGGCGCTTCGCTGCGCGGTTTCCTCGACGATCCGCAGATCGAAACCGGGAAAGGCCGTCTGGAGCGGTTCGCGATAGTGCATCCGTCCGCCGAGGCGGTCGACGCCAATCCGCACGCGTTCGTCCCGCCCGCTGCGAAAAATCCGATCGACGAGGCGAAGGGCCAGCCCCAGCAGGGCGACGGACTTGTTGTTGGTGCTTCCGACGAGGCGATTGTAATGCCCCTCGGGGAGCGGTTCGCAAAGGACGCCCAGCAATTCGACGCGGTTGTCGGCGAGATCGCGTCGCAGGGCGTTGGCCCGCGTCGGAATGTCGCCGACGCCCTCCCCCACCGGGATCGGCAAATCGGTGACGGCGTACCACGGATAGGCTTCCAGCGCGGCCGTCGCCTTGGGGGCTATTTCATCCAACAGGCCGCGCCATGTGCGGGGGCTCTTGGTCAGCGCCCCGAGCATCACGAGGACGGATCGCTCAAGCAGCGAAAGGTCGCCGCGCGCACGGTAGAGCTTCTTGCTGTCGGCGATCGCCAGACGCCGACCGCTTCGTTCGATGTCGCATGAGCAGGAGGCGACGAGCGTGTCCCACAGGCAGCGATCGACGCGCTCATCGGGCACGCGAAAGGCCGTGGCGGAAACCACCAGCGGCCCCAGGAGCGGACCGAACCCCGCCTCGTCAATTCCAGCGATAATCGCCAAGCCGAACCCTCCGCCCTGCCTGTCGGCAGACAGGGTCGTCGGCGGCGATTCTACGTCACCTACAAGGGGTGACGCTACATCACCGGTCCCGACGTAAAGGCGTCGCGGTCAGGTGCCCCGCTGGCAAATGGGTTTGAGGGCTTGGACGAGCTTCTTGGTGACAGCGTCGCGATGGTCGTGGGGATCGCAGAGGAAAAGTTCGCTCTTTCGGCCGCAGACGCCGCGAACGCGCGTGAGCAGTTGTCCGATCCGCCGCAAGCACTCGTCCGTTTCGGAACCGCGGATGCCGATCGTGGAATTGATGATAATGACGTCGCTTTCGACGAGACCGTGGTAGGGCTGCCGAAGCTGGATGCGGGTGGCGAGTTCGTCGCCGAGCGGGGAGTAGAGAAACCCGCGCATGTGCGTGCCGGACAGGTCGGGTCGGTCTTCGGAGGGTTCGCCGTCGGAACGGTCGGCGAAAAGCCCGAAGATTTCGGAGGCGAAGGCGGCGGTATCGTCCAGCACGCGGCGCAGCTCCTCGGCGGCACGCGTGGGGTCGCGGAAGACCTCGTGTACGGTCGAGGGCAAGGGCATCACGAAGACGCGGTGATCGTAGGGGTAAGCGCAGCGGAGGTTGGGGTCGGCGTCGGCTTCGATCACAACGCACCCATAGCGGTCTTTCTTATGAATGGCCGCGAGGGCTTCCGGAAGGATCTCAAAGATTCGATCGGGGGTGTATTCGAGCCAGCGGGCGGTGGCGATGTTGCAGTCGGTCGAGATTTTGGCGCCCTTGGGCGGCTGTTTATCGGAACCGGCTTCAACGAGTCGCAGATAGTGGGGTTTAGTTTTCGCGACGCGATCGACGAGCATCTGGATGGCGTGGCTCTTTCCGGAGCGGCGCGGACCGCTGACAAATAAGACGCAAAGCCCCAATACCATTCCTTTCAGCAGACGACCAACCCGGGGTCGGCGTGGCTGGACCTCCAGCGCAGCGCGCCCCGTTTGATAATAGGCGGCCCGATCGCAACGTGCCAGAAAAACCGCGACCTTGGGTGTGCGATCGTCGCGCCTTGCGGAAATCGGATCGCGCGACGAGTCGTCCGTCTCTGGACGAATTTCAATCGGGTCGGGCTTCTTTGTCGGTTTTTGTCGGCTCGGCGTCCGGCGGAGGCGCCGGCAGCGGGATGGCCGGAGCGAGTCGCAACATGGTGACCACGCTTTTGAAATTGCGCTCGTTGATACGTTGCCCCTCGGCGACACACCATGCGCGTTCGTCGGACTCGGTGGCGGGCGAGAGACGATCGTACCAGTCGCGAACGATCTGCAAACGAACGAAGGCGCACGTCCGCGTGGCATCGGCGCGACGCGGGGCGTCGGTAAACCAGTCGTTGGCGCGTTCTTCGATCTGCGTGAGCAATGCGAGCGCGGCAGCCGGTCCACCCCGGGCGGCGATCAGGCGGCAACGAAGCAGCCGCGAGAAGAACGCATAGGGCAGTGAGCCGGGCGGAGGCTCCATCAGCGCCGGTTCGAGAATGTACAGCGCGGGAGCGGGATCGTCTTCCAAAGCGCGAAGCGCCGCCTGCCACATCCGCGCGGCCGAGGCGATTTGCTTGTCCGAGTCTTCGAGGAGCGGAGCGATGGCGGACGCCGCGCGGCGTCGGTGAGAGGCAGTCTCGGCGGCGTCGCTGCTCGATAGATACGCTCGCTGACTGTCCGCGAACGCGCGGAGGGCCTCTGCGCGGCGGGACAGGCGCGTCACGTCGTCGGGCGTGGGGTTCTGCGGTTCCTCTTCGCTGCGAGCCGGAATGGCGCGGATCAATTCGTTCGCGTCGGCCAGCAGTCGATCGGCGCGGTCCAGCGCGTCCGTGAGCGAGGTTATCGAAGCGCCCGACTCCTCGGCATGCAGCTTCAGCAGGGCGAGCGTGCAGGGCGGTTCAAGCTGTTGGGCAAGAATCAGATTGGCTGCCGCGAGCAACCATTCCACCTTACCCGCCGGGTCGTCGGTTTGTTGGGCGCGGGCGGCGACCTCATCGACATGAACGGAGATGGAACGGATGTAGGAGGCGTCGTCGGCGAAGTCCGGGACGGGGCTGAGCCGCACCGACGGCAGCGGCGGAAAGTTCCGTTCGACCTCAGGCGGTTTGCGGGCGGTGTCGTCGGATTGACCGAACGAGCCCGCGGCGTTCGCCAACGAGGCGACAAACAGCAGGACCGGCAACTTGCCGTGCCCGAAGCAGGGTAGGCGGCCTTGTGCAAAGCTCATGTCGGAGAGTTTACCGCCGGTCGCAAGTCAACGAAACCGGATTCGTTTCGAGAGTGCGATGGGCAGTCGGTCCTCAGCCCAACCCCGGCGTGGGGCGGTCGGTTGTTTTGACCCCGCACTGGCGGAGGACTACACTTATACTGAGTCGGCACCGGGCATGGAACGGATGGGGCACACGACCAAGGAGGGAGCGTGCCCGCCCCTTGGTGTCGTCGTCCTACCTACCGCACCGATTGCACGAGGGTCCCGGCGCATTGCGAAGCGAACACGATCCCGCAAGCGAGACCAAACCGTCGGACGCCGAGGAGATCGGGCCGGGAGTGTCCGGTCATGAGGGTTCCGCGTCGCCGAGCCTGACCGGAAGGGGCGTGCTGCTGGCGTGGATTCTGTCGATCGGTCTGCACATCGGCGGGTTGGGGGCGACGCTGCTGGTGGTCTTTCCGTTCGTTGGGACGCAGAAGGAAGCGCCCCCGTCGGCCTTGGCGAGAGTCGTCGGCGATGTTGACGCCGTCGCGCCCCCGCCGTCCCAGATCACGGAGCTGCCCCAGCAGTCCGCGGCGCCCGACGCCCTCGATCGCCTGTTCCGCCCCGACGCGACGCGGGCGGCGGAAGCGATCGAACAGCTTTCCGGTACCTCAGTCCAGAAGCAGCCGGAGCTTTCCATCGTCGGCATTGTGGCGGGCGGCGGCGACATCGCCCGCGGCGGGCTGACGCTGGGCGGCGGCGCGGGGCCTGAGTTCTTCGGTCTGGGCGCGACGGCGCCGGGCGTGCGCACGATTGTGTTTGTCGTGGACCGCAGCGGTTCGATGGTGGGGACGTTCGCGGCGGTGCGGGCGGAGTTGAAGCGCTCGATTTCGGCGCTGCGGCGAAGCCAGAAGTTCCACGTGATTTTTTTCAACTCCAGCGACCCGGTAGAGAACCCGCCGATGCGGCCGGTCAACGCCGTTGATGCCAACAAGCGGGAGTTTTTCGAGTTTCTTCAAAACGTAACGCCCGGAGGCGGCACGCGTCCGGAGCGGGCGATGCGGCGGGCGCTCGCCCTCGAACCCGATCTGATTTACTTTCTTTCCGACGGCCTGTTCGAAGCCGAATTGTTGGACCGACTGGATGAATGGAATCGGACGCGGCGCACGAAGATCTACACGATTGCGTATCTGGATCAGAGCGGGCGGAAACTTCTGGAGTCGATCGCCCGGCAGCACGGCGGGGAATTTAAGTTTGTTACCGACGATGAGCTTCCCTAGATCAGACCGAGCGGCGATGTTCTGTGTCCGAACCCCAAGCGCCAGCGTGGGGTCAGCCTCCCACCTTTCAAAGGGGGGATCAAGGGGGGTCGGGACCCGTCGCTTGCGCTCCGGGTTCGGATTCGATTGTCGATGGCGAGTGCTGGCTTTCTTCGTCGCAACGCTCGTGGCGACGAACGCGCGGGGCGATCAAGTGGTCACGGGCGGCGTCAACTACCCGGACGCGAAGATCGTCAACCTCGATCAAGGCAAGCTCCAGTTTCGCGCGGCCGACGGGCGATTGCACTCGGCGTGGATCGGCGAGGTCGAGTTGATGATCGTCGATCGCAGCGGCGTGTTCGAGGACTTCAATCAGGCCGAGCGCTTTCTCTTCGAGAACCAACCGCAAAAGGCGATCGCGCGCTACGAGCGGACGCTTCGCCTTTCGCAGGAATACTGGCCCGACGTCATCGCCGCGCGCCTGGCCGCAGCGCACGATCGGGTGGGGCAACTCGACCGGGCCGTGCAGTACTGGATTCGGCTGTTGAGCGGGCGATGGTCCGGTATGGCGGCTGCGGCGCATTTGATGCCGCGAAACATCCCGGCGAAGCACGACGGTCGGGTCGCGCTGACCGTCGATCTGCTGACCAACGAGATTCGCAAGGATATTGACGAGGATCGCAGGGCGATGCTGGAGTTGCTGCGATTCGAGATTCTTCGGCGTGTGGGTGATGCACGGTCGAATGAACTGGCGAGGGGCGTGGCCGAGCTTTCAATCGCCGCGCCGGCTCGCAGCGAGGGCGTATACGCGATCGTGCTCGCCGCGATGCAGACCGCGTTTATCAGAACCCCAAGCGCGAGCGCGGGGTCTTGGCCCGTCGCTGGCGCTCCGGGTTCGGATCAAGCCGCGTTGGACCGGGCGATGCGCGATTGCCCGGAGCGGTCGTTGCCGGGATTCTTGATCCTCAAAGGGCGGCTCTTGCTTCGAACGGCGAAGTCGCGGGAGGACGTGATTCACGCCGCGTGGTGTTTCATGCGCGTGGTGATTCACCTGCCGGATGATCCGCTGGTTCCCGAGGCGCTGGTCGCAGCCGCCGGCGCGCTCAGACGGCTGGAACGGGCGGATCAGGCGGCGTCGCTGCTGAACGAATGTCTCGCGCACGCGCGGATCGGCGACGAGACCCGCAAACAGGCCGAGGCGATGTTGGCCGAAGTTCGGCGGAATCCGTCCGCAAAACCGTAGCCGCCGGCGCGATGATTCGCGGTGTTGACGCATTGCAGGAGAGAATGGTGGTTCGAAGACTGATTTCATTGACGGGATTGCTGGCCTTGGCGACGGTCCTGATGTTTCCTGCGTCCGCGTGGCCGCAAACCGGCGGCGCGGCGGAAAGTACGACGGCGGACAACCTGAAGTATTTCGACTTCTTCGTGGTGAAGGGCGGGTGGATCGCCTACATCATCATTATGCTGTCGGTCGTGGCCATGGCGCTGACGATCGAACACTGTATTTCGATCCGACGTGCGACGATCGTTCCGCCGGCGGCAGCGGGCCAGCTACGATCCATGATCGAAGAGAAGCGCTACGTGGAAGCCCTGCAGTTCGCGGCGGAAGAACCGAGCATGATCGGACACGTCGTCATGGCGGCGCTGCGGGATTCGCCCAACGGCTTTGCGGCCATGGAACGGGCGATGGACGAGTGTCTCGAGGAGCGGTCGGCGAAGTTGTTCAGGAAGATCGAGTATCTGAACATCATCGGAGCCGTATCGCCGATGCTCGGATTGTTCGGAACGGTCGTGGGGATGATTATGCTATTCGCGGAGATTCACGCGGCCGATGCTTTCCCGCGGGCGCAGACAGTGGCGGACAACGTGGCCGTCGCTCTGGTCACGACGTTTTGGGGGCTCGCGGTGGCGATTCCGTCGCTGAGCGTTTATGCGGTCTTTCGCAACCGGATCGACGTTTTGGTGTCGGAATGCGCGTTGGAGTCCGACCGCATCCTCAGCGTGTTCAAACCGACGGCTTCGAGGGCGTCAGCGGAGGAGGCGTTGACGGCTACCGTCGCGGAGGAACGTCATGCGATACCGACGTAAGCGGTCGCGGACTTCGTCGACGCTGGGGTTCTCGGCGACGCCGCTGATCGATCTCATCTTCACACTATCGATTTTTTACATGCTTATCAGCCGGTTCTCGACGGACGAGCAGACGCCGATGGACCTTCCGCGACCGCATCAAAGCCAGGCGGTCGTGCCCAAGATGCCCGACCGTGCGGTGATTAACTGCCGACCGGTGGACGGGGGCGACCTCGCGGGACACGGCGTCGTCTACAGCGTCGGTCCCAATCGTCCCGAACCGCTTGCGGTGATTTCGGACCGCCTCGCGGCTTGGAAGCGGGAAACACCCGAGCTAAAAGTCGTCATCCGCGCCGACCGGCGGATTCCATACGCGCGTGTTCGGGCGGTCATGCGGATGCTGGCTGAGAACGCAGTACCCGTGCTTAACGTGGCTGCTCTCGTTGGAGAGGGGGAATAGCATGGCGGCGTCGGCGTCCGAGACGGTTTGTGCTGCGTCGTCCGCGCCCGAAGGCTCGGCCTTGCCGCCGCGTCCGCGCCGCCGGCGTCAGCGACCGGAGCCGCAATCGATAGGACTGACGCTGGCGCCGATGATCGACATGTCCTTCACCTTTCTGATTTTCTTTGTCGTGACGACGCGATTCATGCTTCCGGAAGGCGTACTCACTTCGATGATGCCGCGGCAGGGGAGCGCGGCTGCGGCGGTGGCGCTGCCGTTCAGCCCGATCGTGGTGCGCATCGGGCAGACCGGTCCCGGCGACGAGGACTACACGATTCGCGTGGACCGCTTCGCGAACGCACCCGCGCGCTTCGCCGATCTCCCGGAGTTTTTACGTGGGATTCAATCCGAGCCGGGCTTCGATAAGGATACGCCGGTGGTGATCGTCGCGGACGACGACGTTCGCTGGGATCACGTGGTGAGTTGTTGGAACGCGGCGCTTCTGGCGGGGTGCAAAAACATTGCTTTCGCCGCCCCTTAATCCAGTGCAGGATTCACCGTATATTCCATCCGAACCCGGAGCGCAAGCGACGGGCCAGTTGCGACGACACGCGTCGGCGCGAATGGCGTTGGGAATCGTTTGTTTCGTGTGTGTTCCTGCGGGGCGCGTTTTCTCCCAGGCGACGCGCGCGCCGACACCCCAGGCCGACCTCTCCGCCGAAGAATCGCGCCTGAGCACAGCCTTGTTTCGCGAAGGCCTCAAGAAGCGCGGCCTAACCGATCTGCTCGAGCTTCATCTGAAGGAGTTTCCACCCACCAGTCCATCGGCGGTGTTACTGATGACCCGCGAGGTCAAGCTCGCCGCGTTCGCCGACAAGACGCGTTCGATGGACGAACGCCGGTCGGCCATCGCGGACGCCAACCGCATCCTCGAACAGCTCGTCTCCGAGAACCCGGACGACCCGCGACGCTTCGACTGGCGGATGACGCTGGCCCATTCGCTGCTGTACGAGGAGGGCGAGTCGTACGCGACCAACATCCTTTACTTCGGCGGCAGCGAAGCGGATCGACGCGACCTCGCCCCGCTTACGCGGCGAGCCGTGGCCGCGTTGCGCGCTCTCGTGTGCGACGTCGCCGGCGAATACGAGCGGATCGACAAACTCTCCGCGCAGGAGTTCGAGAAGATCGAGAACACGGGGATGATTGAGCAGCTCGACCGCCTCGATCCGACGGCCAACTACCTCCTGCTGTGGGCGCTGTTCCACGACTGCCTTCCGCGACCCGACGACGATCCGGTCCGCGCAAGGCAGCTCAACGAAGTGCTGGCGACGCTCGCGTCCAAGCCGGAATTTCTCCAGATGCCGCAGGAACGAAGTCACATTCAGATTCCGGCGATGCTGCTGGCGGGGATGTCGGCCCGGCGTCTCAACGACTTTTCGGCAGCCCGACAACACCTCGATCGGGCGGCGAGCGCGGCCGAGCGACTCGCCGACGCGGCCGAGCACGAAAGCGTCCAATGGGCGATCACCCTGGCGGCGATCGAGAGCGCCCGCGCGGCCCGCGATGACGGTCGCTTTGATGCGGCGCTGGCGGAAGTGTCGCGGCTTGGGGCGATGCGGGCGGCGAAGGGGGCGGAGAACCACGGCGTTCGGGTGGCCGCGACGCTGCTGGAGCGCTCGATCCTGACGGCGCGGGCCGCGGCGGCGGAAAAGGCGGGACGACCCAATGACGCGCGGAAGGACCGCGAGGACGCCTGGCGGGCGCTGGCGACGCTCGCCGCCGCCGAACCGGACCAGCGCGACGCGCTCTATGCAACGCTCTACAAAATGATAAGCGGCGAGGATGACGCCGCCCGCCTGCGCGACCCGGTGGAGACGTGCGCGCTGATCGCGGGCCTGCTTCGCGACGCGGCGCGCGATGACCGGAAAACGCCGCGACTCCTGGAACAGGCAATCGCGGCAGCCGAACAATTTCTCGCCGGGGCGAGCGGCGCGGCGAAGGCGATGGCGCCGGAGGTGCTCTACAATCTGGCGGTCGCGAACTACCGCCGCGGCGATGTGGCGGCGGCCGCGGTGCGGATGCTCGAGGTCGCCAAGGGGTATCCGAACTTCGGCGATGCCGGGCAGGCGGCGGTTATCGCGGTGCAACTGTCGGGCGATCTCTACGCCGACCCCGCGAAACGCACGCCGGAAACGCCGAAGCTGTACCGAGAGTCGCTTGAGACACTGGTAAACAACTACGCGAACACGGAAGCGTCGCATTACTGGCGATTCTACTACGCTCAATTATTGGAGGAGTTGGGCGACGACGATCTCGCCGCGACCGAATACGCCCGGGTCGATCGCGAACACGAGCATTACGTCGAGGGTGCGTTCGGGCAATTGCGGGCGCTGGCCCGAGCCTCGAGAAAGCGTGCCGAGCAGCGTCCGACCGAGGCCGTGGAGTTGATTCGCCGGGCCGATGCGGTCAATTCGACTTTTCGCGAGTTCGTCGCCCTGGGCGGGGCGGCGCTGGCCCGCAAACCCGGTCCCGAACGGGCGGCGGAGATGGCGCATCTTCTGGCGGAGTCGCGGGTGTTGGTCGCCGAGACCGCCGCTCTTCCCGGAGTCGATCGTCCGCAATCGGCGATCGAGGCGCTGGCGGATTTCGAGCAGGCTTTTCCCGGCTCGCAGGCGACACTGGCAAGTCGCCTATGGCGGGTGCGCCTTCAGGCGTTCGAGGCGCTTGGCCGGCTCGACGAAGCCGCGCAGGCTGTGCCCGCCTACGTCGCCGCCGATTCGCGAAACGCCGGGCCGACGCTTCAGTCGCTGTACACGGCGATGGCGCTCGAAGCGGATCGGCTGCGTTCGACCGGAGACGAAGCCGGCGCCGGGCGACGGGCCGATGTCGCTCTGCTTCTCGCCCAACAACTCGCGCAGTGGTCGGAGCGGTCGGATGTCGAAATCGCACCGGCGCAGCGGCGGGAGCTGGCGGTGCAGCTTGCCGAAGCCCACTTGAATGCAGGCCGGTTCGCGGAAGCGCATGAACTATTCGAACGGGAGGTGCCGGCCTCTGAGATTTCATATCTCAAAGCTGAGATTTCAAAGCTGGACGCGACGGGCATCCGCCTCATCGCCGGTCATGCAGAGTCGCTGTTCCGCCTTGGCGAGTTTGCGAAAGCTCTTCCGGAGTTTAACCGGCTCGCGACGGGTCTGCCCGCCAATGAAGCGATGCGCTGGAAATCGCTGCTGCGCGACCTGGAATGCCGGACGCAGCTTGGCGAACCCCCCGACGGCATCTTAAAAGTCATCGCCCAGCAGCGGCGGCTCTATCCCGAAATGGTAAAACCCCCCCCCTTGCCACGGGGGGACAACGGGGGGTTGGACCTCGCAGCCGGCTTCGACCGCGTCGAGCGCGAGAACAGCCGCCGCCGCGACGGCGCTCCATAAGTGTCATATCGTGGCACTACGAATGGACTCAAGCAGCCGTTCGTGCATGACCGGACCGGCCGCGAGGAAGGGAATGTCGCGCTGCGGATCGGCGTCGAGCCGAAACGGAAGCAGGTCGCCGCCGAAGGGATCGGTGATCCGCCCGCCGGCCTCCGCCACGAGCAGCGCCCCGGCGGCCACATCCCAGAGCTTCGCCTGCCTGCCGAACGCGCCCGCCATCGACCCCGCCGCCACCAACGCGAGGTGTACGGTGATCGCGCCGAGGTTGCGACAGATGAACCCCTTCGTCCCCAACCAGTTCCGCGTGACTTCCAGGGAAAGCGCGTCCTTGGTCGATGGAATCCCCAGCAAGTAATCGCCGTGCCGCGGCGGATCGTCGACGTGAATCCGGCGCCCGTTCAGATACGCTCCGCCGCCCGCACCGGCTGAGAACAGCAGCCGCTGGTTGTGCTCGTAGACCACCGCCGCGACGGGCTGACCGCGCTCCAGAACGGCGATCGACGTCGCGAAACACGGCAACCCCGATACGTAGTTGCGCGTGCCATCGAGGGGATCGACGACCCAGCAGAAGCGGGCGGCGCTCACATCGGCGGGCGCGCCGGCGGCGCAAACCCCCCCGATCCCCCCCTTTGCAAGGGGGGGGGGCAATGCCTCCTCCGCGCAGACGGCGTGATCCGGGAAGAACTCGGAGAGGGCGCGAAGAATCCGCGCCTGGATCGCGTGGTCCGTGGTCGTGACGACCGTGTCATCACTTTTCCGTGAGGCGTGCGCGTCGTTGATCCGGGCGATGGAAACTTCCCCCGCCTCCCGCGCCAGGCGAGACGCCAATTCGAGAAAGTCCTGAACCCTCGACCCGTCCATACCCATGATCTTACCTTGACCTTACGTTCCGAGCTGCATGGCGACTGCACGAATCGCAGCCCGCCGTCGTTCGGCGGCAACAGAATCTCATCAGGTCGGACTGACCGTCCTGACGCGCCGCCCACAAGGGGCGACGCTACAACGACTTGCATTCTTTGCGGACGCGCGATGAATAATCCCGTCTACAGCCTATTTGGGGTTGGCACGGCGGAGGAATGGGTTGTAATCTATAGGTTGGCGGACCTTGAGGGTTGGTCTTGGGTGGCCCGGCCGAGCCGGCAGGTCGGGCCTCAACTCGGTCGTCCCTCAGAATCGGATCGCAACCTGCCGACCCTGATGGGCGTCTGATGTACGCCGGTGAATGAAAGGTAGTGTCACGATGGGCCTCGCGTTCCATCGAAAACATCTTCACCTCGACTCGCACGATCCGCTCTGGCTTTGGTTGGCGGCGTTGGCGGCGTTTATCCTGGCGGCCCTGTGGGCCAAGCCGATCGGATGACCGCTTCGGGCTGCGTGCGGGGGTCGCCGGGGCTACGGTCCGAACATTCTGAAGTTTCCGAGTCGATATCGGAATCGGTGTGCCATTGTGTCGCTCCCGCTCCGATTGCCGAACACTCGGACGCTCGGCGACGTTGACAGGGCGATGGCTGCGACGATGATCCGAGCGCATGTCGCAAACCCGATGGCGCATCGTGTTCGCCGAGCCGTTCGCCGAGCAGGCCGTCTCGCAAATGCGCGAAATCGGCGACATCCGCGAACTTACCCGTTGCGATGAATCGTATCTCATGGAGGCCGTCGCCGATTGCGACGCGCTGCTCGTCCGCACGGCGAGCCGGGTCACGCGCCGTGTGCTGGAGGCTGCGCCGCGCCTGCGCGTCATCGGTCGCGGCGGCGTGGGGCTGGACAACGTCGATCTCGACGCCGCGCGCGAGCGGGGCGTCACGGTGGTCTACACGCCCGGGACCGCGACGGACGCGGTCGCGGATTTGACGTTCGGACTGATGCTCTCGCTGGTGTGGGACTTGCGGGGGTGCGACGCGGGCGTTCGGGACGAACGATTCGCGGCGGTGCGTGCCGCCGTGCGTCCGCGGGAGCTCTCGGCGCTTACGCTGGGCATCGTCGGACTGGGGCGGATCGGACAGGCCGTCGCCCGCCGCGCCGCCCACGGATTCGGCATGCGCGTGCTGTACAACGACCTTGTCGATCCGGGACCGCTCGATTTCCCCGCGACGCCCGTGGACAAGGACCGCGTGTTCGCCGAGTCGGACATTGTAAGCCTTCATGTGCCGCTGACCGAGGCCACGCGCGGACTGGTTCGGGAGGCCGCGCTGGCCCGCTTCAAACCGGGCGCGTTCCTCATCAACACCTCGCGCGGGGCGGTGGTGGACGGACACGCGCTGGACCGGGCATTGCGGTCGGGCCGATTGGGCGGCGCCGGGCTGGACGTTTTTGACCCCGAACCGCTGCCCGCCGATCACCCGCTCCTGTCGGCCCCGAACACCGTGTTTACACCGCACGTGGGGGCACGGACGGCGCTTGCCCAGGCGCGGATCAACGGCGTGGTCGAGGATGTCATTCGCGTGTTGCGGGGCTTGGCGGCGCTGTATCCGGCATGACGACGATGGCGATGTCCGACGGGCCGTTCAAGCCCACGATACTCCAGGTTGTACGGGGTCCGTGACAGTTCCGGCGGGGAACGGGCGCGTTTATCAGAACCCCAAACGCGAGCGCGGGGTATTGTTGCACCACATTTCCAGAACGTCTGGCCCGTCGCTGGCGCTCCGGGTTCGGATGAAGCGCTTCAGCGGGGAAGCCCGACGGGGTCACGAAGCGCCAGCGGCGGGGCGAGGATTTCGCTCAGCACGATCGCATCTTGAATCGAAATCCGGTCGAGCAAATCCGCCTGGGGCGTGATTTCGGATTCTCCCGGCACGTCGCCTCGATTAAAGGCTTCAATGTGCGTTTCGACGTGGCCGAGACGTCGATCGGTATCTCTGCTCAGTTGTTGTTCGCTTTCCGTCATTCGTGCGGTTTCACGTTCGGCCCCGGTCCGCTTTTCCGCGAGTTGTTTGGCTTTCAGTTGTTCGCGCTCGGCGATCGTCGTCGGCCGGGTTGGTTGGTGCGTGCGCGGCGTTTTTCTCGCGCGATCGGCGGGGGACGATGAGGGGTGTACGCGGACCGGGGGCGCGGGCGGCGACGCCTTTCGTTCGATCTTCACGCCCGTCGCGCGTTCGAGGATGACTTCAAGGACGCGATCCATGGTTGGCGCATCGCCCGAAGACGTCTGGATTCGCTCCAGCACACGTCGGACGCTTGGAGGAAACGGCGACGCCAATGGGGGGACGCTTGCTTCACCAGGAGCGGGACGAGGCGGCAGCGGCCTGGCGACTTCGAGCGGCGGGCGAGTCGAAGATTTTGGAGAAACGACGAGCGGGTCGCCGCCACGGCGGAGTTGGGCCTCGCGCTCGCGCTTCTCGTTGATCTGCTTGGCGATCCACTTGCCCGCAGCGCCGAAGACCGAGGCCGCAACAATGACGAGGAGAACGATGATGTCCCCCCAGTCGCCCACGCGCTGGGCCAGCAAGTTCGTCGTCGTATGGTCTATCATTGGGTCGTCCGCGCGGGCTCCAGCCCGCGGCCCGGGTTTATGCTTTCTGGTCCTGTTGCTTGTCACCGCGTCCGATCGAGTCGCGCATACCGGTGTCGGCCTGAATGTTCTTCATGCGGTAGTAATCCATGATGCCGAAATTTCCGCTGCGGAACGCCTCGGCCATCGCCTTGGGGATTTCGGCCTCGGCCAGCGTAACCAGCGCTCGGTTTTCCACAATTTTGGCCTGGTTCTCGGCGGCGAGGGCGATGGCCATCGCGCGGCGTTTTTCGGCTTCCGCCTGGAAGCGTCGCTTGTCGGCCTCGGCCTGATCGGCCTGGAGCTTGGCCCCGATGTTCTCACCCACGTCCACGTCGGCGATGTCGATAGAGAGGATTTCGAACGCGGTTCCCGAGTCGAGTCCTTTGGCGAGGACGGCCTTGCTGATCCGGTCGGGGTTCTCGATCACTTCCTTGTAGGAATTCGCCGATCCGATCGCACTGACGATGCCTTCGCCGACGCGGGCAATGATGGTCTCCTCGGTGGCGCCGCCGATCAACTGGCGGATGTTGGTCCGCACGGTGACCCGCGCCTTGGCTTTAAGCTGAATCCCGTCCTTCGCCACCGCGTCGATGGTGACCTTCCCCGCATCGGTGCGCGGGCTGGGCACGTCGATGACCTTGGGATCGACGCTGGTCTTGACCGCGTCGATGATGTCGCGTCCCGCAAGATCAATGGCGCAGGCCTTTTTCCAATCGAGATCGAGCACCGCACGATTGGCGGCGATCATCGCCCGCGTGACGTTGGGCACCCGACCGCCCGCGAGGTAATG
>ERZ1292633.350-Hain-H41-02um-R1-350-length-57323-cov-8_pt1 | contig 26348 bp, 30 predicted proteins | sample MGYA00564406_ERZ1292633 | MGnify/ENA primary metagenome ERZ1292633 (study PRJEB36523, sample SAMEA6512639) | groundwater metagenome | collected 2019-01-08 | study: AquaDiva: Metagenomics assemblies of 32 groundwater samples | reverse complement strand
TCCGAACGAGCCCCCGCCCAAGCCGCTGTTTTGGTGCCCATCGTGATGCGCGGACCTGACTTGTCGGAACCCACCATTTTGCTCACCCAGCGGGCCAACCACATGGCGACACACTCGGGACAAATCGCGTTTCCAGGCGGCAAGGTGGACCCGCAAGATGCCAACCGACACGTCACCGCCCTGCGCGAAACCTACGAAGAAGTGGGTCTGCACTCCCGGCATGTCGAGGTCATTGGCGAGTTGCCGGTCTATGTGACCGGGACCGCGTTTTGGGTCACCCCCGTCATTGCGCTGGTCTCCCCCGACTTTGAACTGGCGCCGAACCCCGATGAGGTGCAAGACGTTTTTGAAGTGCCGCTGTCTTTTTTGATGAACCCGGCCCACCACCGCCGCCACGCGTTTGAATGGCAAGGTGCCCAGCGGCAATGGTTTTCCATGCCTTACCCAGAACCCAGGTGGGCAACAGATGGCCAGAGCGCCCCTGTCGAGCGCTTCATTTGGGGGGCGACAGCCGCTATGCTTCGCAACTTCTATCGTTTTCTAGTGGTCAACCCAACGGAATGAGGACGCCATGAGTTTTTTTGCAATCCTGTTGGCCTTGGTGCTGGAGCAGGCGCGCCCACTCAATGCCGTGAATGTGATTTACACCACCGTCGAGCGCTGGGTCGCCTGGGTGGCCCGCACATTTGACGCCGGGGTGCGGCACCAGGCCTGGATCACCTGGGGCATCACGGTGATCGGCCCCGCGCTCTTGACGATGCTGGTGCACTGGTTGCTCGAATTTGGTTTGGGCTGGTTGTTTGCCGTCATCTGGCACGTGGCCCTTTTGTACGTCACTTTGGGATTTCGGCAGTTCAGCCACCACTTCACCGCCATTCGCGAAGCCTTGGAAGAAGGCGATGAAACCAAAGCCCGGGAACTGCTGGCCGCGTGGCAACAAGTCCAGGTCGGCCAGATACCGCGCAGTGAAATCGTTCGTCATGTGATCGAGTACTCCATGATCGCCGCCCACCGGCATGTGTTTGGTGTGTTCTTCTGGTACGCCGCCCTGTCCATCGTTGGGCTGGGGCCTGTCGGCGCGGTGGTTTATCGGCTGACGGAACTGGCACAGCGCCGCTGGCAAGAACCAACCGAAGACGGCTCTGTGATGAGCCAGGCGCTGCAATCTGTGGCCTCGCGGGCCTGGATGGCCATGGACTGGCTGCCCTCCCGCATGACCGCACTCGGGTTTGCCATTGTGGGCAGCTTTGAAGACGCCATGGATGGCTGGCGCAACCATGCGCAAAACTTCCCGGACGACAACGATGGTGTGATTCTGGCGGCCACCGCCGGCGCCATCAACATCCGACTGGGGGGAGCCCCTTTGCAAGCGTCCCAGGAGGACGGTGAGGCCAACGACACCGCAGGCGCCAGCAGCACACCGGGCAGGCCCCCGGAAGTGGCCCACTTTGCCCAGGTGGTGGGCCTGGTCTGGCGCACGGTGATCATGTGGCTGGTGCTGGTGGCTTTGCTCACCATGGCCAACCTGGTGGGATGAACCCACCCGCCAGGCCTCACCAGCGCTGCTGACTCAATTCCTCAAACAGCTGCGCGTAAATGCGGTGGCGCCGGATGCTGATGGTGCCCGCTTGCTGCGCGTTCTCGACCTGGGCCAGCACGGCGCAACCCGGTTCATGCAAGTGGGTGCAGTTATAAAATTTGCAGCCCCCCAGATGGGCGCGCAAATCGGGCATGCAGTCTGCCAGTCGGGTCGGCTCAATGTGGTGCAAGCCAAATTCCTGGAACCCGGGTGAGTCGATCAAGGCCGTTCGGCCGGTGCCCACGGCATGTGGCGCATCCAGCGCAGGCACCCAATACCAGCGCGTGCTGGTGGTGGTGTGCTTGCCCGAGTTGAGCGCCAGCGAGATCTCGCCCGTCTCCACCTGTGCCTCGGGCACCAGGCGGTTGATCAACGTGCTTTTGCCACTGCCGGAGGGCCCCAGCACGAGCGTGGTCAGGCCTTGCAAATGCGTGCACAGCGTCTGCACCCCGTCATCGGCCACCGGGCTGCGCGGATTCAGGCTGATGGGCACCACGCTGTAGCCCATGGCCCGGTAAGGCGCCAGGCGTTCCCAGGCCTGGGCAAAGGGTTGCACCAGATCGCTTTTGTTGAGCGCAATGATGGGCATGATGCGCTCGGCTTCGGCCGCCACCAAGGCGCGCGACAACTGGCTTTCGGAATACTCTGGATCGGCCGCAATCAGGATCAGCACGCGGTCCAGATTGGACGCGAAGGATTTGGTGCGTATTTCATCCTGCCGGTAAAACAGGTTGCGACGGTCTTGCAGTTTTTCGATGCTGCCTTCGTCACCCGCTGTTTGCCACAACACCTGGTCGCCCACCACCACCTGGTTTTTCTTGCCCCTGGGGTGGCAAATCAGGCGTCGGCCTTCGGGTGTCTCCACCAAGCAATGGCGGCCATACGTGGCCACCACCAGGCCAGGCGCGAGATCGGCCGCCTGCGGCAGCGCCGGACGTGGTTTGGGTTTGTTCATGCAGCGGGCAACAAGGTGTCGGTTTGGGTGGCTGCCTCAAAGTCGAGACGGCTCAGACCTTGTACATCGTGTGTGCGCCAACGCACCACACAGCGGCGCGCATTGAGCACAAGTTCAGGGTGGTGCTGAAGCTTTTCAGACAACCATGCCAGGCTGTTGACAAACAGCATGGTATGGCTGTTCTGTGCAAACTCAAAAGTCTTTTCAATGGCGATCTGCGCACCATCACCCGACAGACTCCAACCGGTCAATTGGCTGAGCGCCATGACCACTTCGGTGGGTTTGAGGGCGCGGAGGTCTGGCGGTGTCATGCGGTTTTCATTCTCAACAGGCGCTCGCTGGCCGGCGGGTGCGAGTAATAAAACTTCACATACATCGGGTCCGGCGTCAGGGTGGAGGCGTTGTCCTGATAAAGCTTGAGCAAGGCCGACGACAAATCTGCGCCGGGTGTTTGCGACACGGCATAGGCATCGGCTTCAAACTCTTGCTGGCGCGAACGCCAGGACGCGATGGGTGCAAAAAACAAAGTGAAAACGGGCGCGACCAGCATGAACAAGACCAGCGCCAGCGCGTTGTTGCTGTCGGTCAAACTGGGCATGACCCCCAGGCCCGTGTAGAACCAGACTTGCTGCGCCAACCAGCCGAGCAGCGCCAAGCCAGACAGGGTCGTGGCAAAACTGACCGCCATCATCTTGACGATGTGCTTGTGCTTGAAGTGCCCCAACTCGTGGGCCAGCACCGCCTCCATTTCGGCGGGACTCAATTGCTTGAGCAAGGTGTCAAAAAAGACCACCCGCTTGCTGGCGCCAAAGCCGGTGAAAAACGCGTTGGAATGCGCCGAACGGCGGCTACCGTCCATCACAAAGAACCCTTTGGCCGTGAAGCCTGCACGCTGCATCAAGGCCTGCACGCGGGACTTGAGCGACTCATCGTCCAAGGGCGTGAACTTGTTGAACAAGGGCATGATCACGTTGGGAGCGATCGCCATCAGGAACAACTGCCAGGCCACCAACACACCCCAGGCCCAAAGCCACCACCACGTGCCGCCGGCCTGCATGAGCCACAGCACCACCCACAGCAAAGGCAGGCCCAGCGCCAAACCCAGCACCAGCCCTTTGGCCATGTCGGCCAGCCACAAAGCAGGCGTGATCTTGTTGAAACCAAAACGCTGCTCCACACCAAAGGTTTGCATCAGTGACAAGGGCAGTCCGATCACGCCCCCCACCAAGGTGAAGCCCAGCACCAAGGCGATTTGCTGCGCCATGCCCGGCCCCATCCAGGCCAGCAACAACTGATTCAGCGCATCCAGCCCGCCCAGCAAAGTCCAGCCCAACAGCACCGCCGCATCCAGTGCGATGTCGATTTGCGACAAACGGGCCTTGGCCAGTGTGTAATCGGCCGCCTTTTGGTGATCGACCAAAGACACGGTCTCGGCATAGGCCACAGGCACTGCGCTGCGGTGGCGGGCCACATGCCGAACTTGCCGGACGTTGAGCCAGAGCTTGAGCGCCACATGCGCCAGCAAGGCGACCACCAGCGTCAAGGTCAAAGTAAAGGGTGCATCCATCGGCCCTATTGTAGGAGCGGCCTCCCCCATGCCCCCCGCAGACCCGCGCTTCGGCTTCGCCCCTGAAGGGCAATCTGGCACCGCATGTCGCAGCACCAGCCACCGACCGGCGCATCCCGCATCAGCGACAATCCCTGCATGTCTGATGTGAACACCACCACCCCCACCCCGGAAACGGCAGAGCTGACCAAGTCCGATCAAAACCTGGTCTGGATCGACTGCGAAATGACGGGTCTTGACCCGGAAAAAGAACGCCTGCTGGAAATTGCCATCATCGTGACCGGGCCTCACCTGAGCCCGCGCATTGAAGGCCCGGTTCTGGTCATTCACCAAAGCGATGAATTGCTGAACAAGATGGACGCCTGGAACAAGGGCACGCATGGCAAAAGCGGTTTGATTGACAAAGTCAAAGCCTCCACCCTCAGCGAAACCGATGCCGAAGCGCAAATCCTCGCTTTCCTGCAAAAGTACCTGCCCAAGGGCACATCGCCCTTGTGCGGCAACACCATCAGCCAGGACCGCCGCTTTCTGGTCAAGTTCATGCCCAAACTGGAAGCCTTCTTTCACTACCGCAACCTGGACGTCAGCACCCTCAAGGAGTTGTCACGCCGCTGGAAGCCCGAGGTGTATTCGGGCTTCAAGAAACAGCAAAAACACACGGCGCTGGCCGATGTGCATGAATCCATCGATGAATTGGCGCATTACCGCGAACATTTCATCCGCTTGTGAATTTTTTCAGGGAAAACCCTAGCGTTTTTTTGGAAGGCGTGCCATAATCGTAGGCTCGTTGCACAGGAGTGCAATGTTTCCTACATCTCCCTTCACGCCTTGACCCAACGATAGGGTCACTCACAGCGGCCAGGCTCCACGCCCAGCGCCTCTCGCGAGCACCGTTTGATGGTTGATGTTTTTTCAACCTTGCGGTGCCTGCGGCCTAAGCAATACCTTGCGGCCGTTGTTCCGTGCGAGTTTTATACACACATGACTGACACTTTGAACACAGTGCAGGACGACTTGTCGCCTGCCGAAAACACTTCCATGGCAACCGAATCGTCTACACAGACAACTTCGACCAATTTGGCCACCGAAATCATGGTGGCTGCAGCAGCTGAGATTGCGCCCGCAGAAGCCACAGCCACAGAAACAATGGCTGAACCTGTTGCCGATGTGCCCAACGGTTTCGTCGAATTGGGCCTAGCCCCAGAACTGGTAAAAGCAGTGGCCGACTTGGGCTACACCCAACCCACCGCCGTGCAATTGCGCGCCATTCCTTTGGCCCTGCCCACAGCCGGTGGTTCCAAAGATGGCAAATCGAATGGCTACACCGACCTGATGGTCTCCAGCCAGACCGGCAGCGGCAAAACCGCCGCCTTCTTGCTGCCTGTGTTGCACACCCTGATCGCCCAGATGGCCGAGCAGGAAGCCGCCGAGCGCGCCGAATTCGAACAAGCCTGTTCCGATGCCGCCGCCAAAGGCGAGCCCGCACCCAAGCGCGCCAAACGCAAAGACCCCACCAACCCACGCAACTTCAAGGCCCCAACCCCTGGCGCCCTGATCTTGTGCCCAACCCGTGAACTGGCCCAACAGGTGGCGCAAGACGCCATCGAGCTGGTCAAGCACACACGCGGTCTGCGCGTGGCCAACGTGGTCGGCGGCATTCCTTACCAGTTGCAAATTGCCAAGCTGCAAAACGCCAACCTGGTCGTGGCCACCCCCGGCCGTTTGCTCGACCTGCAACGCTCCATGCAAATCAAGCTGGACCAGGTGCAATTCCTGGTGGTGGACGAAGCCGACCGCATGCTGGACCTGGGCTTCTCTGATGACCTGGCCGACATCAACGACATGACCAGCCAGCGTCGCCAGACCATGATGTTCAGCGCCACATTTGCGCCACGCATTCAGCAATTGGCCATGCGCGTGATGCACGATGGCGGCTCTTCGGTGCAGAAAATCCAGATCGACAACCCGCAAGAAAAGCACAACAACATCAAGCAAGTGCTGTTCTGGGCTGACAACGCCCAACACAAGCGCCAGATGCTCGACCACTGGTTGCGTGACGCCACGATCGACCAAGCCATCGTGTTCTCCAGCACCCAGATCGAATGCGACGGCCTGGCCGCCGACCTGCAGCAAGACGGCTTCTCGGCCGTCGCACTGCACGGCGCTCTGAGCCAAGGCATGCGCAACCGCCGCCTGATGGCTTTGCGCAACGGCCAGGTTCAGATCCTGGTGGCCACCGATGTGGCTGCACGCGGCATCGACGTGCCCACCATCACCCACGTGTTCAACTTCGGTTTGCCCATGAAGGCCGAGGATTACACCCACCGCATTGGCCGCACAGGCCGTGCTGGCCGTGATGGTCTGGCTGTGACCTTTGCCGAAATCCGCGACCGTCGCAAGATCGGTGACATCGAGTCCTACACACGCCAGCCCTTCAAGGCCGAAGTCATTCCTGGCCTGGAACCCAAAGTGCGCATGCCCGAAGCACGCAAACCCATGGGCCGTGGTGGTGACCGCTTTGGTGGTGAGCGCAACTATGCCAACGCTGGTGGCGGCTTCCGTGGTCGTCCGTCAGGCGGCCGCGACTTTGGTGGCCCCCGCGATGGCGGTGGTTTTGACAACCGCGCACCTCGTGGCAACTTCCGCGACGAACAACCCCGTTTTGAGCAACGCAGCGAACCCCGCTTCGATCAGCGCAAGGACGGTGGCCGATTTGATGCGCCCCGCGGCGACTTCCGGGGTGGTGACCGCTTTGAGCAACGCCCTGCACCCGCCCATCCATGGGACCGTGGTGACAGCCGTGGCGCACCACGTCAAGACGCACGCCAAGATGGCTCACGTCAAGGTGGTGGCCGCTGGGAAGATCGTGGCAGTGACAACCGCAATGCAGCCCGACCCGCACCGCGCGGTGCCGCCGGTGACAAGTTTGCGCGCGGCCCCAAGCAGTTTGGCGCCAGCAACTTCAAACCCCACGCTGCAGCGGGCGAAGGCCCTGCAGGCAAGCGCGGCGGCACACGCGTGCTGAAAATCACACGCGGCTAATATCTCGCGCTGATCGCGCGATTCCCCAAAGGCCTTGCCCTCACCGGCAAGGCCTTTTTTAATGCTTCGGTGATGGGGCACAAGCCATAAAAAAACCGCCCTGGGCGCAAACCCGGGCGGTTTTTTCGTATGGCCGAAAAGGCTTTACGCTTTGGCTGCTGGTGCAACTTTGCGCTGTGGCAACTTTTCTTTGATACGTGCCGACTTGCCGCTGCGGTCACGCAGGTAGTACAGCTTGGCACGGCGAACATCACCGCGACGCTTGACTTCGATGCTGGCGATCACAGGGCTGTAGGTCTGGAACGTACGCTCCACGCCTTCGCCACTGGAAATCTTGCGCACGGTGAAGCCGCTGTTCAGACCACGGTTACGCTTAGCGATCACAACACCTTCGTAGGCTTGGACACGCTTGCGCGCACCTTCCACCACGTTGACGCTGACGATCACGGTGTCGCCGGGGGCAAATTCAGGAATAACTTTACCCAGACGGGCAATTTCTTCCTGCTCAAGAGTTTGAATCAAATTCATTTTTGAACTCCGTCCGATCATGCCTCGCTACACAAGGGGCGTTTTGTGCTGTAAAGGCCATGCAGGTGCATGACTGAGCCAAATCGCGGCGGGTAGAGGATCGAAAAGCCTTTAATTATAGCTTTTTTGAAACCGTGTCGCTGTCTGTGGCTGGCGTGCTGGCCTTGACCTGTTTCAGAAAGCCCTCATCCAGCCGGCTGAGCTTGCCCGACAAACGGGCCTGCTCCAGCAATTCCGGGCGATGCAACGCCGTCAGACGCAAGCTTTGCTCACGCCGCCAGCGTTCGATGTGGGCGTGGTGGCCCGACATCAACGCTGCCGGAACGGCATGGTTTTGCCAAACCTCGGGGCGGGTGTAATGCGGACTGTCCAACAAGCCATCCAGTGCAGGATTGAAACTGTCCAACTGGTGACTGCCTTCATCATTGAGCACCCCTGGCTGCAAACGGGCCACGGCATCAAGCAAGGCCATGGCCGCAATTTCCCCACCTGAGAGCACAAAGTCACCCAAACTGATCTGTTGGTCCACATACTGGTCAATGAAGCGCTGGTCCACGCCTTCATAGCGGCCACACAACAACACGGCACCCGCACTGCTGGACCATTGCGCCACAGCGGCATGCTGGAGAACTTGACCGACAGGAGAAAACAGCACCAAGGGCGCCGGGGTGGTTTCTTGCCGATCCGCACGGATGGCGGTCAGGCACTTGAACAAGGGCTCAGCCAGCATGACCATGCCGGGACCCCCACCAAAGGAGCGGTCATCCACCCGGCGGTAATTGCCTTCGGCATGGTCGCGGGGGTTCCACAAACGCACGTCGACCAAACCACTTTCGTAGGCTCGCCGCGTGATGCCACTGGTCAACAGCGGCCCAAACAACTCGGGAAACAGGGTGATGATGTCAAAGCGCATGGGGATGGCCCTCCACGGCCGTGGCCAATCAATAGTCGGGCTGCCAGTCAACGGTGATGCGCTTGCCAGGCAAGTCGACATCATCAACAAAGTGGGCCACAAACGGGATCATGCGCTCGACAGGCTTGCCACCTTCGGCATCGGGGGCGGCCTCAATGACCAGCACAGTTTGGGGTCCCGTGGACATGAGGTCCCGCACCTGCCCCAGGTCAACGCCTTCGCGGTTGACCACTTGCAGCCCCATCAAATCGACCCAGTAATACTCGCCATCGGCCGCTGTGGGAAAGCTGGAGCGCGGCACAAAAATGCGTGCGCCGCGCAAAGACTCGGCTGCCGTGCGGTCGTCCACGCCCTGAGCGCAGGCCACCACGGTGTCTGAATGGTCTTTGGCTTCCTTGATGCTCAACAGCAAAGGCTCCGTCCAGGCCAAGGGCTCGGCTTTGGATGCGGCAGTCTCTGTGGCGCGCCGGGGTTTCATGGGCCGATCGGGCGGCAGCAAGAACCAGCGCTTGGAAGAAAACAGCGCCTCGGGCGAGGCGCTGTGGGGCAAGACCTTGAACCAGCCTTTGATGCCCCAGGCATCGGTAATGCGCCCGATTTCGATGGCGTCAGCCGGCAGCGCGGCTGTTTCCAAAGGGGGACGCATCACCAAAGCGAACGATCAGGCGGCGGCTTTGCCAGCTTGACGAATCAGGCGTTCCACGGTGGGGGAAGCCTGGGCGCCAACGCTTTTCCAGTAAGTCAGGCGGTCTTGGGCGATGCGCAGACCTTCTTCGCCGCCTTTGGCTGTGGGGTTGTAGAAACCGATGCGCTCGAGGAAACGACCATCGCGACGCACGCGCTTGTCGGCAACGACGATGTTGAAGAAAGGACGTGCTTTAGAGCCGCCGCGGTTCAAACGAATAACAACCATGATTTATCCTTGGGTGGTTGGGTATCTTCGGAACAATTGCCGAGACACCCGGTATCCTTCAGCGTTTGAGACACGCAACTGGCCACCCGGCCAGTGACACACTGAAAAGCCTACCATTATACAACGGGAGCCCCCTTGCCTTTGATCCGCCCCAGCCGCGATGAAGATATCGCCGCCATCACCGCCATTTACCGCCACCATGTGCTCACCGGCACCGGCACCTTCGAAATCGACCCGCCATCCGAGACCGACATGGCCAGCCGCCGAGCCGATGTGCTGAGCAAAGGTCTGCCTTATCTGGTGGTCGAAGACGAAGGTCGCGTGATGGGCTTCGCCTATTGCAACTGGTTCAAACCACGCCCGGCTTACCGCTTTTCTGCCGAAGACTCGATTTACATGGCAGCGAACGCCAACGGCAAAGGTTTGGGCCGGGCCTTGCTGGCAGAGTTGTGTGCCCGTGCCGAGCGCGCTGGCGTGCGCAAATTGCTGGCTGTCATTGGCGATTCGGCCAACGCAGGATCCATCGGGGTACACCAATCCCTGGGTTTCAGCCATGTCGGCGTGCTCAAGTCATGCGGCTGGAAGTTCGATCGCTGGCTTGACGTCGTGATGATGGAAAAGCCTTTGGGTGCTGGCGACACCACCGCTCCGCAATAATGCGTGCCATGAAACACAAAACACTGGCGACCTGGTTGACTTTTTGGGGCGGGCCACTGGGCTTGCACCGTTTTTACCTCTACGGTCTTTCCGACACGCTCGCTTGGCTGCTGCCCATCCCGACGGCCCTCGGGGTTTACGGACTGGAGCGGGTCCAGCAAATGGGGCAGGACGACCAATTGAGCTGGTTGCTGATCCCCTTGCTGGGATTCACCATTGCGGGCTGCGCCCTGAACGCCATCGTTTACGGCCTGATGCCCACGGAAAAATGGAATGCCAAATTCAACCCCCAAGCCGATGCACAGGCCGCAGCCGGACAAACCCATTGGGGCACCGTCATCGGCATCGCCATTGCATTGCTGGTGGGGACTGCCGTTCTGATGTCGAGCCTGGCTTTCAGCTTCCAGCGGTATTTTGAATACCAGATCGAAACAGCCCGGCAAATCAGCCAATAAAAAAGCCGCCTGACGGACACCAGGCGGCTTGGGTTTTTCAGTCAGACCGTTTCAAATTCAGGTCTGGCCAACCGTTTTCAATCAAACACACGGAAGCTGACCCAGTAGGCGACAGCGGCCACAAAAGCACTGGCGGGAATGGTCAGCACCCAGGCCCAGATGATGTTGCCCGCCACACCCCAACGCACGGCACTGGCCCGCTGGGTGGATCCGACCCCCACAATGGCGCCCGTGATGGTGTGTGTGGTAGACACCGGAATACCGAGCGTGGTGGCAAGGAACAAGGTCATGGCCCCGCCCGTCTCGGCACAAAATCCCCCCACAGGCTTGAGCTTGGTGATTTTCTGCCCCATGGTTTTGACAATGCGCCAGCCACCAAACATGGTGCCCAAACCAATCGCCATGTAACAGCAAACGATGACCCAGACCGGCGGAGAGGCGTCGGCCGTGGTGGCATAACCCGTGGCAATCAGCAGCAACCAGATGATGCCGATCGTTTTCTGCGCATCGTTACCACCGTGTCCGAGGCTGTACGCCCCGGCAGACAGCAGTTGCAAGCGGCGAAACCACTTGTCCACCCGGGAAGGCCTGGCACGCCGAAAGATGTGGGCCACCACCACCATCATCAAAGAGCCCAGCAAAAAGCCCAACAAAGGCGAAACGAAGATGAAGGCCACCGTTTTCATGATGCCTGAGGAGACCAGCGCCCCCGCGCCCGCCTTGGCAATGACCGCCCCCACGATGCCGCCGATCAGGGCATGCGAAGAGCTGCTGGGAATGCCGTAATACCAAGTGATCACGTTCCAGGTGATGGCGCCCACCAGTGCGCCAAACACCACATGGGTGTCCACCACACCGGGCTGGACAATGCCTTTGCCCACCGTGGCGGCCACGCTCAGATGAAAGATGAAAATGGCCACAAAGTTGAAAAAGGCAGCAAACACCACCGCCTGGGCCGGCTTGAGCACGCCCGTGGACACCACAGTCGCGATTGAATTGGCCGCATCATGAAACCCGTTCATGAAATCAAAAATCAGCGCCAGAGCGACCAGCAAGATCACCACCCACAAGGCGGCTTGTACGGTTTCCATAGTCAGGACATCCGGTTGGGAATCAGGAATTCTCGAGGACGATGCCCTCGATCTGGTTGGCCACGTCTTCGCACTTGTCGGTGATCGTTTCCAGCAGTTCGTAAATGGCCTTGAGCTTGATGATTTCACGCACATCCGGTTCATCGCGGAACAACTTGCTCATGGCGCTGCGCATCACGCGGTCGGCGTCCGACTCCAGGCGGTCAATTTCTTCGCAGGTCTTCAAAGCCGCTTCGGCCACTGAAGGCTCACCGATCTTGGCCAGCAGTTTGACCGCGTCTTGCACGCGTTCGCAGCACTTCACGGACAAATCCGTCAGGCGGGTGATTTCTTCGGTCATGTGGCGCACGTCGTAAAGCGCCATGGTTTCTGCCGAGTCCTGAATCAAATCGGCCACATCGTCCATCAGGTTGATGAGTGCATGGATTTGTTCGCGGTCAATCGGGGTGATGAAGGTGGTGTGGATCAGGCGGTTGACCTCTTGGGTCACGCGGTCTGCGGCATGCTCGGCGTTGTCCACATCGCGGTTGTACTTTTCACGCAAGTGCACATCGCTGTAATTGGCCACCAGATTCGAGAAAGCCCGTGCTGCCTCAACAATGCGCTCTGCATGTTGGTTGAACAGTTCGAAGAAGTTGCCTTCTTTGGGCAGCAATTTGCCAAACAGCATGGTGGGCTCCTGATGACGGGAAATGGAAAATGAGGCGATTTTGCGACAGCGGCGAGTTTAACCGCTCGATCTACACCCACGGCCTGAAACCAGGTCAAGCGCTTCGGAAAATAAAATAAACCGCGCCAACCATGCACAAAGCCGCCCACAGGTAATCCAGCTTGAATGGTTCTTTCAGGTAAAAAATCGCAAAAGGCACAAAAACGCTCAAGGTGACGACCTCTTGCATGATCTTGAGTTGTCCCACGCTGAATTGCGCGTGGCCAATGCGGTTGGCAGGCACCTGGAACAGGTATTCAAACAAGGCGATGCCCCAGCTGGCCAAAGCAGCGGCATACCAAGGCGCAGTGGCCATGTTGCGCAAGTGGCCGTACCAGGCCACCGTCATGAACACATTGCTGACCAGCAGCAACAAAACCGTCTGCCAAGCCACCGGCAAACCCGTCAAAAAAGTCATGGTTTACCCTCTGGAAGAACACGGACGCCCTGCCCCGAGACGCGCGCCAGGTCTTCAGCACGCACCTTGTCCTGCGCCAAATCGGCCAGGGGGTACAACACAAAAGCCCGCTCGCGCCAGCGGGGGTGCGGCAAGGTCAAACGCGCACTGTCCATGCGGGCCTGGCCATAAAAAAGCAGGTCCAGGTCGAGCGTGCGCGGCGCATTGGGGTATGGGCGCTGACGCCCGGCCTGGTTTTCCAGTGCCTGCAAGGCGTCCAGCACAGCGGGGGCGGTCAAACGGGTTTCAATCTGTGCGACCGCGTTGACGAAGTCAGGCCCCTGCGCTTCATGCGGTGCCGTGCGGTAAAGGCGCGAACGGCCTGTCACGTGCGTGTCGGGCAAGTGCGCCAGCGCTTCAAACGCCCACACAACGGTTTGCAAGGCATCGCCCAAATTGGCCCCGATCGCCACGTAAGCGGTCACGGGGTCGCGCAAGACAGACTCCATCAGACGCCGAGACAGGCTTATTCAGCGCTGCCCGGTCCGCCAGCCTGGTCGCTTGCAGCGCCCGGCTTGCGGCGGCGGCGGCGTTTTTTGGGTGCGCCTTCATCGCCAGACCCGGCTGCGGGTGCCGATGAAGGGGCACCGGCCACGGCCCGGGGTGCAGCGGTAGCCCCCTCGGGCTTGGGTGCTCGGCGCACTCGGGGTTTGCCCGCCTGCGAGGCCAATTGCTCGACTTTGGCGGCCTGCACCAAGTCTTCGCGCTCTGCATCGCTGGCCATGCTGAACTCTTGCCACCAGTCGGCCAGGCGCACGTCCACTTCTTCGATGTCGGCGCGCAGGCGCAAAAAGTCAAAGCCCGCCCGAAAGCGTGGTTGCTCCACCAAGCCAAAGGGTGTGCTGCCCACCCGTTTTTCAAAGCGCGGCTGCATCATCCAGATCTCGCGCATGTCGGCTGCCAACTTGCCGCGTCCCGACACATCACCAATGCGGGCGTCAAACACCTCGTCGATCGCGTCTTGCAACGCCGGATACGGGTGGTCTTTGCGCGCCAGACGGGCGGCCCAGCCCTCACGCACATCGGCCCACAACACGCAGGCCAGCAAAAAGCTCGGCGCCACAGGTTTGCCCTCGCCCACGCGGCGATCGGTATCGGCCAGAGCCACTTGCACAAAAGCACTGTCGGCCCTCTCCACCACCACATCGAGCAAGGGGTAAATGCCCGTGGCCAGGCCCAGGTGTTTCAGTTGCGCAATCGATGCCAGGGCATGGCCGGTTTGCAACAACTTGAGCATTTCATCAAACAAGCGGCTTTGCGGCACATCGGCCAGCAAAGTTGCGGATTGGGTCAGCGGTTTGGCGGTTTTGGCTTCCAGCTTGAAACCCAGCGGACTGAGTTTGGCTGCAAACCGCACGGCACGGATGATGCGTACCGGGTCTTCGCGGTACCGCGCCACCGGGTCGCCGATCATGCGCAACACGCGTTTCTTCGCGTCCTGAATGCCGCCGTGGTAATCGACCACCATCTGCGACTCGGGGTCGTAGTACATGGCATTGACGGTGAAGTCTCGGCGTGTGGCGTCTTCGTCTTGCGGGCCCCAAACGTTGTCGCGCAACACACGGCCAGACGAATCGACGGCGTGTTTCATGCCCGCCAATTCGCTCTTGCTGGTGCGCTCATTGCCTTTGACCTGTTCGGCCGCCGCATTGTCCAGATGCGCACGGAAAGTGGACACCTCAATCACCTCGTTGTCGCGGCCCCGGCCGTACACCACATGCACGATGCGAAAGCGCCGACCAATGATGAAGGCGCGGCGAAACAGGCCCTTGACCTGCTCGGGCGTGGCGTCGGTGGCCACATCAAAGTCTTTGGGACGCAAGCCCAACAGCAAGTCGCGCACTGCGCCACCCACGATGTAGGCCTCATACCCGGCTTGCTGCAGGGTGCGTGTCACATTCACGGCGCGTTCGTCGACCAGGTTCGGGTCGATGCCATGCACCGATGCGGGCACCTCCGTGCGGTGGCCAAAATGAGGCTTGTGGCTTTTGGGTGCTTTGCCCATCAGCTTGTTGATGAATTGTTTGATCATTCTTGAAAGAGTTCGAGGATGCGCCAACCACGTTCTGTGGCCAGTTGACGCAACCGAGCGTCAGGGTTCGTTGCCACCGGATGGTGGGCTTTTTCCAAAAGCGGCAGATCGTTCATGGAGTCGGAGTAGAAAGTCATCTCCACGTCGTTCCAGTCCAGCCCTTGCTGACTCAACCACTGCGCGACACGGGTGACTTTACCTTCTCTGAAGGACGGGATTCCCTGAATCTCGCCAGTGATCCAGCCTGTGGCATCACGCTCCAGCTCGACCGCAATCAATTCGCTCACCCCGAAAGCCTGGGCAATCGGGCGGGTCACAAACTCGTTGGTCGCCGTCACGATCATCACCGTGTCACCAGCACGCTGGTGCGATCGTACCAGCGCCAGCGCCTCGGGCGTGATGCGTGGGCGGATCACTTCGTCCATGTAGCGGGCGTGGGCATGGGCCGCCTCGGTCGCCCCGCGCTCGCGGGTCGCGCGGGTGGCAAAGCGCACGTAATCGTGGATGTCGAGTGTGCCCGCCTGGTAGTGGGCATAGAACTCGTCGTTGCGCTGGCTGAAAACAGCCGGATCGTTCCAGCCCATCTCAGTCGTGAAAACGCCCCAGGTGTGGTCCGAATCCAGCGGGAGCAAGGTGTGGTCCAGGTCGAACAACGCGAGTTTCATTCGTTCTCCAGCATGGCGCGCACCAAGGGAATGGTCAGCGCGCGTTGCGTTTGCAAGGCATATTGGTCCAGATGATCGAGCAGTTGCATCAGACTGCCCAAGTCACGCGAAAAGCGATTCAGCATGTAAGACATGACCTCATCGCTCAAAAACAGCCCACGTGCATCGGCCTCCTGGCGCAACACGGCGCGGCGCTCGGGTTCGCCCAGCACCTGCAAGGCGTCAATGTGGCCCCAGCCCAGGCGGGTGCGCAAATCGTCACGCAACTTCAGATCGGCCGGCGGCAAGGCCCCCGCGGCCAAGACCCAGCGCGGCGAGCCGGTGCGGGGCGTGAGCGCATTCACAAACCAATTGAAGGCCGCCTGCTGTTGTTCGGTGTTGTACAGGTGCACATCGTCCATCAGCACCGCCGTCCAGTCGTCCTGAAATTCAGGCGGATTCAGCGTGTGCGCATCGAGCCAACCAACTTGAGCCCCTTGCTCTTTCAAGGCATGGTGCACCGCATGCAGCAAATGGGTTTTGCCCGAGCCGCTTTCGCCCCACAGGTAACTGGGCACGGGCGAACGGCTGTTGGAGGCCGTCCACAAACGCAGATGGGCCAGCGCCGCTTCATTCGGGCCTGCAAAAAAATTATCCAGCGTGGGTGTTGACGCCAGGCCGATGTCCAAAACCAGCTGTTTCATGCCTTGTCGGACTCCTGCATGGCAGGGTCAGAGCCGCTTTTTTGGTACAGATCGCTGTGCAGATACTGGTGGCGCAAACGACGCAAGCCCACCAACAAGACCGCGCTGGCAGGCAGTGCCATCAGCACCCCCACAAAACCCAGCACCTGGCCAAAAGCCATCAAGGCCAAAATGACCGCCAGTGGGTGCAAGCCAATGCGCTGGCCGACCAAGCGGGGCGTGAGCACAAAGCTTTCCATCAATTGCCCCAAGCCAAACACCACGGCCACCATCACCAGGGCGTGGGTCGATGCAAACTGCAGCAAACCCGCCAGCAAAGCCAGCAACAAGCCCAAACCAAAACCCAGATAAGGCACAAACACCGCCAGGCCAGTGAACACCCCAATGGGCAAAGCCAGGTCCAGGCCAAACAGCCTCAGGCCCACCGCATAAAACAAGGCCAACGCCAGCATCACCAGCAACTGCCCGCGCAGGTACTCACCCAGCACCGAATCACTTTCCTGCATGAAGCTGTCAAACGGTCCGCGCCAGGCAGGTGGCACCAACTCGGTCACACCGCGCATCAGGCGAGTCCAGTCGTGCAACAGGTAAAACAAGGCCACAGGCACCAACACCGCATAACCCATCAGCGCCAGCGCCACGCTGCCACCGAGTTTGAGTGAGGACATGACAGGTGCCCACCAGTCTTCACGGTTGGCGCTCAGGTAAGCCACCAGATGGGTTTTCAGATCGCGCAAATCCAGCGACACATTCAAGCCCAACTGCGCCAGCAAGGGATTGATGGCATCACCCAAACGGTCGAGCAACAAGGGCAGCTGCTGCTGAAGCAGGGGCCACTCCCGCACCAAGATCGGCACCAGCAGCAGCAAAACACCCAGCAGCGCCCCAACGGCCATGGTTTCAACCAACACCACAGCCAAAGTGCGCGGCAAGTAACCCCGGGTCAAACCTTCCAGCCGCAGCACCAAGGGATGCAAAACATAGGCCATCACGGCGGCGATCACAAAGGGCGCCAGCACCGGTGCCAGCAACCAGACCAGCAAGACAGCGGCCAAGGCCACGCCCAGCCAAGCGGCCAGACGGGTCATCAAAAACGGGAGGGGTGCTTGCAAGTGGGTCTCGTCATTTCCAGCGGGCTGTCCAAATCGGTCAGGGTCAACCCTTAAAATAGACGCTGATTTTAGTCTGCCAGCCCGTTTATTGGCCCCCCGTTCCCTATTTACATGCCCTTTTCGGGCCAAAACCATGAGTCAAACTCCACTTTCCTACAAAGACGCCGGTGTCGACATCGTTGCAGGCGACGCCTTGGTCGAGCGCATCAAGCCTTTGGCCAAGAAAACCATGCGCGAAGGCGTGTTGGCAGGCATCGGCGGGTTTGGTGCCCTGTTCGAAGTGCCCAAACGCTACAAAGAACCGGTGCTGGTGAGCGGCACCGATGGCGTGGGCACCAAACTCAAGCTGGCTTTCGAATGGAACATGCACGACACCGTGGGCATCGATCTGGTGGCCATGAGCGTGAACGACGTGCTGGTGCAAGGTGCCGAACCGCTGTTTTTCCTGGATTACTTTGCCTGCGGCAAGCTGGATGTGGACACGGCAGCCGCTGTGGTCGGCGGCATTGCCAAAGGCTGCGAATTGTCAGGCTGCGCCCTGATCGGCGGTGAAACCGCTGAAATGCCAGGCATGTACCCGGCGGGCGAATACGATTTGGCCGGTTTTGCGGTCGGCGCGGTTGAAAAATCCAAAATCCTGACCGGTCAAAACGTCCAGGCGGGCGATGTGGTGTTGGGTTTGGCATCGAGCGGCGTGCACTCCAATGGCTTCAGCCTGGTGCGCAAGTGCATCGAGCGTGCAGGCAGCAACGCCCCCGCCACGCTGGACGGCAAACCCTTCAAACAAGCCCTGATGGAGCCCACCCGCCTGTATGTGCTGAACGTGCTGGCCGCGCTGGCCGCGCACCCGATCAAGGCACTGGCCCACATCACCGGGGGTGGCTTGCTGGAGAACATTCCACGCGTCTTGCCTGACGGCCTGGCCGCGCACCTGCAAAAAGGCAGCTGGCCCCAGACCGAGTTGTTTGCCTGGCTCCAGCAAACAGCGGGCATTGACGACATCGAGATGAACCGCACTTTCAACAACGGCATTGGCATGGTGGTGGTCATTGATGCAGCCCAAGCCCAGGCCTGCGCCGAGACCCTGCGTGCGGCAGGTGAACAAGTGCATGTGATCGGTCACATTGCGGCCCAGGGCAGCGGCGCCCAGGTCGTGGTCGCCTGAAGACCCCGCCTCAAAGGCCTGAGAGCTGGCTGATGCGGTCTCTCAGCGCCTTCTGATCGGGGGCATCCCGCTCGGCCTGCAAATACATGTGCAAATCTTGCAGTGCTTCGGGCTTGCGGCCCAATTCGGCCAGCACCAAGCCACGGTCACGCCGCTCTGACCACGTCTCGGGCAAAAGCACCACCAGTCGGTCCAACACCGTCAGCATGCGTGACCAGTCTTCTTGCGCGCGGAAAACCTCTTTGAGGTTGCGCAGCATCCGGGCCAACAAATCACGTGACGGGCAAGACTGCAAATAAAGCCCCAAGGGCGTCTCGCCCTCGTCCAGGTCCGCATCGGCCGCTGCACGCAGGGTGTCACGGTAAGGCCCCAGGCGTTCGGCCAGGTCGTCGATGCCCAAAGATTCGCCGGTCAAAGGATCCAATACCACCAGGCCCCTTTCAAGGGTGACTTTCACCAAAAAGTGCCCCGGAAATGACACGCCTTGGGCCCGGAGTCCCAGCCCTTGAGCCAGTTCAAGCCACAGCACCGCCAGCGAAATCGGCACCCCACGTCGGGTACGCAGCACTTCGTGCAAATAGCTGTTTTCAGGGGCGTAATAGTCGTTGGCATTGATGCCAAACCCCATTTCCTTGTAGAAAACCTGGGTCAGGGTCGCCAAACGCATCAGGTCGTCCGCACCCGACGGCAAACGCCCTTGGATTCTTTTGAGCAACCGGGCCACATCGTCCAGCACCTGCTGCACATCCAGCGAGGGTTCTTCGTCAAGAGCCAAGCTGGCTGCAGCCTCCAGCACCGGAAAATCGTCGTCGCTTTGCACCAAACTGGCGAAATACGTCAACGGGGTCGGAAGTGAAAAATGCAAGGACATGCGCAATCCATCAACCGTCAACGCTTGAGGAAAGCCTTGAAGCGCAAACCCGTGGCCCACAAGACGCCAAAATAAAGTGCAGCCGAGGCCAGCATGGTCGCCACCATCCAGCCAATGCGCAGCCAGGCGTCCTGGCGCATGGCCAGCCAGGGCAGATTGTGGGTGGCGAACCAGAGCAGCGCCGTCAGCAAGCCCGTGGCCAAGCACACCTGCAGCACAAAGCGCAGCCAGCCCGGTTGGGGCTTGTAACTGCCACGGCGCAACAAGCCGACCAACAGCCAGCCCGCATTCACCAAAGCCCCCAAGCCGATGGACAGCGCCAGCCCAGCATGGGCCAGGTGCGGCACCAGCAGCAGGTTGAACACTTGCGTGAGCACCAACACCACCACCGCAATGCGCACAGGGGTGCGAATGTCCTGGCTGGCGTAATAACCGGGGGCCAACACCTTGATGGCCACCAAGCCCAGCAAGCCCACGCCGTACCCCGTCAGGGCCAGGGTGGTTTGCTGCACATCGCGGTCGGTGAAAGCACCGTAGTGGTAAAGCACCGACACCAGAGGCTGCGAAAACACCAGCAAGGCCGCCGCACAGGGCAAGGCCAACAGCAGCACCAAACGCAAACCCCAATCGAGCATGGCGGCATAGCGGTCGCTGTCGCCGGTGGCTTTGGCAGCCGCCAGTTGCGGCATCAACACCACGCCCAGCGCCACGCCCAGCATGGCGGTCGGAAATTCCATCAAGCGGTCTGCATAGGTCAACCAACTGACGCTGCCAGGTGCCAGGTGCGAAGCAATCTGCGTGTTGATCAGCAAGGAAATCTGCGCCACCCCAACGCCCAGCAAAGCCGGGCCCATGAGGCGCAAAATGTTGCGCGTGGCCGGGTTGGTCCAGGCTTTCCGAATGGCCGCAGGACCGAGGCCCAGGCGCGGCAACAAGCCCAGGCGATGCAGCGCCGGAATTTGAATCGCCAACTGCAACACCCCGCCCAGCATGACGCCCACCGGCAAAGCATGAATGGCCTCGAGGCCTTGCCGCGCCAGCCAAGGCGCCAACCACCAAGCGGCCGCGATCACGCTGACATTGAGCAGCACCGGCGTGGCCGCCGGCACGGCAAAGCGTTTCCAGGTATTTAAAACACCCGCTGACAACGCCACCATGGACATGAAAGCGATGTACGGAAACATCCAGCGCGTCATGTGGACGGCCGAAGCGTAGCCGCGGGGGTCTTGCTGCAAGCCACTGGCCAAGGCCCAGACCAACCAAGGCGAAGCCAGCACCCCCAACACCGACAAAACCAGCACAGACCAGGCCAGGGCCGTGGCCACACTGTCGATCACTTCCCGGGTCGCCTCGTCGCCATGCTGGGCGCGGCTGGCCGCCAAAACAGGCACAAAAGCCTGACTGAAGGCCCCTTCGGCAAACAGGCGGCGAAACAGATTGGGAATGCGAAAAGCCACGTTGAACGCATCGGTCAAGGCACTGGCACCAAAAGCCGAGGCAATCAGCAGCTCACGCACCAAACCCGTGACCCGGGAGGCCAGGGTGAAAATCGACACGACAGAAGCAGAACGAAGGAGACTCACAGAGGGCGAGTGTAGCGGCCTTGCAAGGGGTCATTTGCAGCCCGAGTGGAAGAAGGCCAAGCAACGGCCATGCGTCTGCTAGAATGCCGGGTTCGCTGGACATCATCCTCAGACACTGAAAGAAATTAAACATGGCATCCGCTAAACCAAAAAAGAAAAACCCCCGTCTTGCTTCCGGCCGTAAACGCGTCCGCCAAGACGTCAAAATCAACGCTGCGAATTCTTCGCTGCGCTCCAAATACCGCACCGCTGTGAAAAACGTCGAAAAAGCCGTTGCAGCTGGCGACAAGACCAAAGCCACAGAGTTGTTTGCCAAAATGCAAACCGTGGTGGACATCATTGCCGACAAGGGCATCTTCCACAAAAACAAGGCTGCTCGTGACAAGAGCCGCCTGAGCGCCAAGGTCAAGACCCTGGCCCTCGCAGCAGCCTGATCCGCTCCAACAGATCAACAGCCCGGCGAGGCTTTGTCCTCGCTGCCGTTTGAAACGGGTGCGCTGTCCGCGAAAACTGAACCGCCCAGGTGCAAACCTCGGCGGTTTTTTCATGCCTGATTGGCGTCAGACGAAAGCTGGATTGCGACTTGGCGAAGGCTGAGTTAGGGGTGAACTCCGCTGAGTTGGGGCTGTCGCCGGGTTCCTCATGACTCGCTTCGCTCGCAAAATCGTCACCCAGCGACAGCCCCAACTCAGCACAGTGCATCGGGCTTTGGCCCCCGCCCCCATGGTTGCGCCCACAAAAAACCGCCCGAAGGCGGTGGGTCGGATCTGCTTATTTGGAAGGCGGTGGGTCCGGCAGCAAGCAGGCTTCGGCCACTTGCAGGCGGTTGTCGCGGGCAAAGTTCATCACGAAATCCCAGGCCATCACGTCGTAATCACGCAAATCATGGTGCACCACCACGCATTTGACATTGCCCATGGTGGTGGGAATGCACCATGGGGAATAGCTCAGATGGCTGCCAGGGATCGCGCCGCCGGGACGGAATTGGCTCATGACGCCCGCCAAGCGCTCAGCCCAATCGCTGGGCCTGAATGTCTTGCCATCTTCGGTGATACCTTGGATGAAAACTTCTTTGGCGGAGTTGGAAACCATCGGATAGAGGTGTGGATCAATCGGACCGCGCAATGCGGGATCGCCGCTCACGGGTTTGCACGGGTATTGTATCTTATATAAGACTTGAAACCCGTTTGTAACTTAGCGACACGCCTTGGACTCCTTCCAAATGGGCCCGGTATTTCTGCCTCTAAAATCTGGTTTCAGCGGCCCTCTTCGTTGGGCCGATTTTTATTTCAGGAGTTCACGCATGTCCGCTTTCGTTGAAGCCAACTCACCGCACCTCATGAACACCTATGGGCGCTTGCCCATTGCGTTGACGCACGGTCAGGGCTGCCGAGTCTGGGACATCAATGGCAAAGAATATCTGGACGCGCTGGCCGGCATTGCAGTGAACACCTTGGGTCACAACCACCCCGAGCTGGTGCCCGCCTTGCAAGACCAGGTGAGCAAGATCATTCACACCTGCAACTACTTTCATGTGCCCAACGCCGAAGTACTGGCCGCCAAATTGGTCGAGTTGTCGGGCATGACGAATGTGTTTTTCTGCAACTCCGGCCTGGAAGCGAACGAGGCGGCCATCAAACTGGCGCGCAAGTTTGGCCACGACAAAGGCATCACGAATCCCAAGATCGTGGTCTACGAAAAAGCCTTTCACGGCCGCAGCATCGCCACCCTGAGCGCCACCGCCAATGTGAAACTGCAGCAAGGCTTTGGCCCGATGCTGGAAGGCTTTGTGCGCGTGCCACTGAACGACATCGAAGCGCTCAAGCACGCCACAGCGAACGACCCCGATGTGGTGGCGGTGTTTTTTGAAACCATCCAGGGCGAAGGCGGCGTCAACCCGATGCGCGCCGAGTACCTGCGCGAGGTGCGCGCCCTGTGCGACCAGAACGACTGGTTGCTGATGATCGACGAGGTGCAATGCGGCCTTGGCCGCACCGGCAAATGGTTTGCCCACCAATGGGCGGGCATCGTGCCCGACGTGATGCCGCTGGCCAAAGGCCTGGCCTCGGGCGTGCCGATCGGCGCGGTGGTGGCCGGCCCCAAGGCGGCGCACATTTTCCAGCCCGGCAACCATGGCACCACCTTCGGCGGCAACCCGCTGGCCATGCGCGCCGGGGTCGAGACGATCCGCATCATGGAAAAAGATGGCCTGCTGGCCAACGCAGTCCATTTGGGCCAGCATTTTCACAATCAATTGACGGCGTCGCTGGGCGGCGTCAAAGGCGTCAAAGAGATTCGCGGTCAAGGCCTGATGATCGGCATCGAATTTGACATGCCCTGCGGCGTGTTGCTCAAGCGCGCGGCGGATGCCGGCTTGATCATCAACGTCACCGCCGACACCGTGGTGCGCCTGTTGCCGCCGCTCATCATGAGCGTGGCCGAAGCCGACGAGGCGCTGGCCATCTTGCTGCCTTTGATCCACGCTTTTTTGGCTGAACAAGCATGACAAAACCCGCTTCTGCGCCCGTGCGGCACTATCTGCAATTCAGCGACCTGAGCGCCGACGATTACGCGCACCTGTTCACGCGGGCCGCCGAAATCAAACGCAAGTTCAAGACTTACGAAAAATACCATCCGCTGGCCGACCGCACGCTGGCCATGATTTTTGAAAAAGCCAGCACCCGCACCCGCGTGAGCTTTGAGGCCGGCATGTACCAGCTCGGCGGCTCGGTGGTGCACCTGACCACCGGCGACAGCCAGCTGGGGCGCGCCGAACCCATCGAAGACAGCGCACGCGTCATCAGCCGCATGACCGACATCGTCATGATCCGCACCTACGGCCAGGACAAAATCGAGCGCTTTGCCTCGCATTCGCGCGTGCCAGTCATCAACGGCCTGACCAACGAGTTCCATCCTTGCCAAATCCTGGCCGACATCTTCACCTTCATCGAGCACCGTGGCTCGATCAAGGGCAAGGTCGTGGCCTGGGTGGGTGACGGCAACAACATGGCCAACACCTGGCTGCAAGCGGCCGAGTTGCTCGGCTTTACCGTGCACCTGAGCACGCCCAGCGGCTACGAAGTCGACCAGGCGGTGGCGGGTTTGCAAGGCAACGCCTGCTACAAAGTGTTCGCCGATCCGCTGGAAGCCTGCCGCGACGCCGACCTGGTCACCACCGATGTGTGGACCAGCATGGGCTACGAGGCAGAAAACGATGTGCGCAAACAAGCCTTTGCCGACTGGTGCGTGGACGAAGCCATGATGCAAGTGGCCCGGCCCGAAGCCTTGTTCATGCACTGCCTGCCCGCGCACCGAGGCGAAGAAGTCAGCGCCGAAGTCATCGATGGCCCGCAATCGGTGGTTTGGGACGAAGCCGAAAACCGCTTGCATGTGCAAAAAGCACTCATGGAGTTTTTGCTGCTGGGCCGGGTGAACGCCTGACATGTCCGCCTGCACCACCTGCGGCGCTTGCTGTGTCAGCTTCCGGGTGGATTTTTCCGTGTTCGAGTACGAAGAAGGCGGTGGCGATGTGCCCGCAGGGCTGGCTTCGCCCATCACCGAACACACTTGCCGCATGCGCGGCACCGACCACAGCCCGCCGCGCTGCGCCGCGTTGTATGGCAAGACAGGGGACAAAGCCATTTGTGGCATTTACGAATGGCGTCCATCGCCTTGTCGCGAATTTGAAGAAGGCAGCCCCGCCTGCGAACGCGCCCGCCACAGGCACGGTCTGTCAGCGCTGAGCCTCTAAGGTCTTTTTTCGAGGGTGTTGGAAATAACCGACACCACGGTTTTTTCTGCGGTGCTACCTTCGCACACCATGAAAAAACTTTGGGACATTTCCCCACCCATTGAGGCCAGCAGTCCAGTGCGTGCGGTCTTGCGCGAACTTTGAACGCCTCTTGAAAGACAGCCCATGATGAACCTCACCCCCACCTTGCACGACTGCGAACTGCTGGACCAGCAAGACCCCCTGCGCAGCCTGCGTGACCAGTTCGACTTGCCCTCCGGCGTCATTTACCTGGACGGCAATTCGTTGGGCGTGCTGCCCAAAACTGCTGCGGCCCGTGTGGCGCAGGCCGTCACGCACGAGTGGGGGCAAGACCTGATCAAAAGCTGGAACAGCGCAGGCTGGTTCACCCTCCCCCAGCGCGTGGGCGACAAAATCGCCCGCGTCATCGGCGCGCAAACGGGTGAAGTGGTCGCCGCTGACAGCACCTCCATCAACCTGTTCAAAGTGTTGGCCGCCGCGCTGCACATCGCCGCTGTTGACCACCCCGGCAAAAAGAAAATCGTCAGCGAACGCAGCAACTTTCCGACCGATCTCTACATTGCCGAGGCCTTGTGCCAAGAGCGTGGCTACACACTGCAACTGGTCGAAGCCGACGAGATCGCCGCCGCGCTGCAGGCTGATGTGGCGGTGCTGATGCTCACCCACGTCAACTACCGCACAGGCGCCATGCACGACATGCAGGCGGTCACGGCGCAGGCCCACGCACAAGGCATCCTCACGGTGTGGGATCTGGCGCACAGCGCAGGCGCCGTGCCGGTGGATCTGAACGGCGCGGATGCCGACTTTGCGGTGGGTTGTGGTTACAAGTACCTCAACGGGGGTCCCGGTGCACCGGCCTTTGTGTGGGTGCATCCACGGCACACCGACCGCTTTTGGCAACCTCTGGCAGGCTGGTGGGGCCATGCCACGCCCTTTGCCTTCACGCCCGATTACCAGCCGGCCAAAGGCATCACCCGCTACCAGTGCGGCACGCAACCCATCCTGAGCCTCACCGCGCTCGACTGCGGGCTCGACACGATGCTGGCCGCTGAGCCACTGGGCGGCATGGCCGCTTTGCGCCAGAAGTCGCTGGCCCTCACCGGGCTGTTCATGCAGTTGGTGCGCACGCGCTTGCACGGCCAGGGTTTTGGCATTGCCACCCCGGCGCAAGAACACCTGCGCGGCTCACAAGTGAGCTTGACCCGCACGACAGGCGCTTACGCCATCGTGCAGGCCTTGATCGCACGCGGGGTGATTGGCGACTTCCGCGCCGGTGACGGCGGACAGCACGCCGACATCCTGCGGTTTGGCTTCACACCGCTGTACATCGGCTATGCCGATGTCTGGCATGCGGCAGAACACCTGCACCAGGTCATGGCCAGCGGCGAATGGCAAGACGCCCGCTATGCACAAAAAAACACCGTCACCTGAAAGGCACTCCATGAGCTCCTGTCCATTTCACTCAGACACTTCGGGCCAGGCCCCAAGTGCCCTCGAACCCACCGCAGCCGGCGAACGCATCGTGCACGAAGAGCACGCCCAACTCGACTTTGACGGACGCATGAGCTATGGCGACTACCTGCAGCTCGACGCCATCCT